>Ga0335079_10002016_pt1 | contig 23380 bp, 17 predicted proteins | sample Lox_Sample_33_FD_206719 | JGI IMG/M metagenome (GOLD analysis project Ga0335079, IMG submission 206719) | Soil microbial communities from Loxahatchee National Wildlife Refuge, Florida, United States - Lox_Sample_3.3 | ecosystem: Environmental > Terrestrial > Soil > Wetlands | place: USA... | reverse complement strand
TTTGGGATGTGGAGATCTGTTGTGGGAGCGCGGATTCTAATCGTGGATGACAGCCCGATCATTCGGCAGTGCTTGCGCAGGCTGCTCGGAGGACATTCGGGCTGGGAAGTCTGCGGTGAGGCCGGCGACGGGGAAGACGCGGTGTCTAAGGCGCAACAACTGACGCCAGACGTGGTGGTTTTGGATTTTCTGATGCCCCGTTTGAACGGAATCGAGGCCGCGCGTCAGATTGCAAGATGCTCCTCGAGGAGCCGGATTTTGCTCTGCACCATTTGTTTTTCTTCTCAACTTGTTGATCTGGCGCGCAACGCCGGCATCACAGGCGCGCTTTCCAAGGAAGACCTGAATCAGGTGATCTCGGGCATTGAGACGCTTCTTCGTGGAGGCACTTTTTTCGCTGCCTCCAATTCAAGCGCGTCGTTGCGTCGCAGCTCTGCGGACCAATCGTAGCCGTCTACTGCCTCTACACAGTAGTTAATACGGAAGATGCTGTAGGAGCCAATCCTAACCAATGCCGTCTGGGCGGGAAGAAATTACCAGCCTTCAGTACAACTCTTCTCCGTCTGCGTTGGACCCAAGGCTCTAACTCCTTTCTGAAGCCGTTCTCCATGGGGATGGAAGTACGATTGCTTTCCTGATGAAGGCGTCGTGAATTCGTAATGACATTGGGAGACCCGAAACCCCTATCGATCGGAGAATTCGCAATGTCTGTCGAGAAGCGTGACTGGCAGGAACTTTGCAGAGCGGCAAGCAAGGAGCATGATTCAGAACAGCTGATCGCACTGGTTTCCGAATTGATTAAGAAATTGGACGAAGAGAGAGCACCCGTCGAACGCCATTCCGGGCTTTAAGCGAGTTCAAACGGGGCACGCCTCAGGGCGAGTTTGTTTTGATCCGGCCCCTACCGAATGCCCATGGTCTGTATACAGGATTTGCTGCATTGCGCGTGGAGCCAGTCTGACCTATCTTCCAGAATTGAAAAGCGGAAAATCGATGCGCTATTGTGAGAACCCCAACACGAGTCATGTAACCCTCGAGGTAGCCTCGCAACCTGGAAAAGGTCGCAGGTTGCTATGGGTCGATGATTCTGGCCCGCTGCTGGGGCTCTACAAGATGGTTTTTGAGAATCTGGGCTTCCAAGTCGAGGTCACTTGTTCGCCTCATGAAGCTCTCGATCGTATGTCCTCACAGGACATGGATGCGGCCATCCTGGACTATGAAATGCCCGAGATGGACGGCGGCATACTGGCTTCGTTGATCAAACGGCGCCATCCCGAGCTCCCCGTGATTCTCTATTCGGGCAGCATTCTCATTCCGCAGAATGCTCGCCATTGGGTGGACGCGATTTGCTCAAAGGCAGCTCCGCGCGAGGAACTCCTCACGATTATTGAGACTCTCGCACAGCGAGCTGAACTGCGCGCCAGGAACGAAGAACACCTCGCCCAGAGGGAGGCGGAGGACCATGAGACCGCAATGGTCTTCGGTCGAGAGCAAAGCCGTCAACGCCAAGAGTTTCTTTTCTCCTCCCGGTAACGGCCAATAAAAATACACAAACAAACGCAGAAGAGTTTCTTCATTGGCTCGTGTGTAAGAGGCATCCTGTATTCCAAGTATTTGCATCCCATAGCCGGAAAATTATTGTGCGTTTGGGCGGAGGGTCATCTGAGTCGCCGGAGACGCCACAGATTTCTAGTGCTGCTTCTGGCCGCGGGAACGGTTGGTGGCTGTGGAGCAGGGAACAAGGCCGCTGGAGATCCCCGAAGTGCACCGTATGCCGCCGTCGTCAAGCCGGTACGTCGCGACTTGGCCAACACGCTAGAAATCGCTTCGGAATTCCAACCCTTCCAGGAGATTGACGTCTATGCCAAAGTGTCTGGGTACGTTCGTAGCCTTTATATAGATTGGGGTACGCACGTTCAGCAGGGACAACTTCTGGCCGTGCTCGACATCCCCGAACTGCAACAGCAGCTCCATGTGGACGAAGCCAATGTGCAGCGCAGCGCGAACGACGTGGAGCGCTCGGTGCAGGAACTCAGCGGTTCACAATCTACTTACACAGTTGCCCACCTGACTTACAGCCGGCTGGCAGATGTGCAAAGGACCCAGCCTCAGCTTGTTGCCCAAGAGGAAGTGGACATCGCTCGCGGAAAGGACGAGGAAGGCCGGGCCACCGTTTCTGCCAGCAAATCTGCCCTGGCGGCGGCGCAGCAGGCATTGGGGGCGGCGAAGGCGGCACTCGACCGGGACCAGGCCTTGTACGCCTATTCACGCATCACGGCTCCTTTCGACGGAGTGGTGACGCGGATGGATGCCTACACTGGAGCGCTGCTTCCTGCGGGAACCTCTTCCAACAAGGGCGATCTGGCACTGTGTCACTTGGCGCAAAACAACCTGCTGCGCCTCGTGATCCCGGTTCCGGAGAGGGCTGTGCCCGAGGTCCATCTCGGCGACGTAGTCGCAGTGCACGTTTCCTCACTCAACAACAGCTTCCAGGGCAAGATCGTGCGCTTCTCTGATCACATTGATCTCGATACTCGCACGATGCACACAGAAATCGAAGTGCCCAATCAGAACTACATTCTTGTGCCAGGGATGTACGCCACGGTGGAGTTGCCGCTGCACGCGGCCAAGGACTCTCTTTCGGTTCCGGTGCAGGCGGTCGAACACATGGGCCGCGACCACGGCGCGGTGCTGATCGTGGACAGCAACAATACGATTGAAAAACGTGACGTCGTTCTCGGCATTCAAACAGCGACCGAAGACCAGATCGTATCCGGGCTCGACGACAACGAAAGAGTGATTTTCGGCGAACTGTCGCAATACACGGTGGGTGAGCGGGTTACTCCCGAACTCGTTGACAGTTCGAAGCTGCAATAGGAGCTGGCGTGCCGTCGTTTTCTTTGCGCCACCCGTACTTCATCGTGGTTGTCTGCCTGTTCGTGTGTGTACTTGGCCTGACCAGCATTGTGAGCATGCCGGTCGACATGTTTCCGCCTATCAATATTCCAGTCGTTCTGGTGGCCACGTTCTACACCGGCATGCCGCCGCAGCAGATCGAAGCTGACATCACCGATACTTTCGAGCGATTTTTCACTCTCGGGAGCGGCATTGACCACATCGAATCGCGATCGCTGTCGGGAGTCAGCCTTATTAAGGTATTTTTTCAACCTGGGACCGATCCCAATGCTGACGTGACTCAGATGGCCAACCTTGCCATGGCCGATCTGAAGCGTCTCCCCGAAGGGACTCTCCCTCCCGTCGTGCTGTCAGTGGGAGCTTCGAGTGGGCCAGTGTGCCTGCTTACTGTGGAGGGCAAAGGCCTGAACGAGACTCAACTGCACGATTACCTGCAGTTCCAGATCCGCGACCAGATCGCGGGAGTTCCTGGCGCGACCGTACCTCCGCCGTTTGGAGGCAAGCTGCGCCAAATCATGGTCTACGTCGATCCTCTAAAACTGCAGGCCAACCAACTGAGTCCCATGGATGTGGTCCGCACGGTCAACACCTCAAACCTGATTCTGCCGGCGGGCGACGTGCGCATCGGGCCCATGGACTACAACCTGTACACCAACGCCCAGGTTTCCAAGCCCAGTGCTTTGAATGAGGTGCCCGTCAAGACTGCAGGGCAGAGGTCTGTCTTCGTTTCCGATATCGGCCACGCCGTCGATGGGTCCTACCTGCAATACAACATCGTGCGGGTCAACGGACAGAAATCAGTCTATGTCGGAGTAGAAAAGGCTGGTGGCAACACTAATACCATTGCGGTGGTAAACGGAATCAGGAAGGCAATTCAGCACCTCCGCGATGTCCCCTCTCGCTTGCAGGCAAGCGTGGTATTCGATCAGTCCGTCTTCGTCAAGCAAGCCATAGCCACGGTGTTGCATGAGGCTGGGATTGGCTTGCTGCTGACCGGAATGATGATCCTGATCTTTCTCGGCAGTCCGCGAGCCACGGCAGCAGTCTTTCTATCTATTCCGCTGTCTGTCCTGGCGACGTTCTTTCTCTTGCATAGTGCAAACAAAGGCATCGATAGCATGGTGCTGAGCGGACTGGCCTTGGCTTTTTCCCGCCTGATTGACAACTCGGTGGTGGTCCTGGAGAACATCTTCCGGCACATGGAATTGGGGGAAGAACCGCACGTTGCCGCCGAGCAAGGGGCCAATGAGGTGGCAGTGGCTGTGCTGGCCATTACCCTGGCCACGATCGTGGTCTTTTTTCCCGTAACGCTGCTCTACGGCGTGAGCAAATTCTTGTTTACCGCCCTCGCTCTGGCTGTCGTAATTTCATTAGCGGCTTCCTATTTCGTCGCCGTTTCGGTGGTTCCTCTCTATTGTGCAAACTACCTGAAAAATGTTCTGCATCATGGCGAGCCGCGCACCCAATCCTGGGGTGCGAGGTTCAATGCCGCCTTCAATGCGCGTTTCGACCAGATGCTGGACCTATACGAACATTGGGTCCAGAAATGCCTCGATCGCCCCAAGGCGGTAGTGGTGGGTTTTCTGGGAGTTTTTGTCCTGAGCTTTGCTCTCTACCCCCGCATGGGCCTGGCTTTCTTTCCGCGCACTGACGCCGGCCAATTTGTCATCAACGTGAAGGCTCCGACGGGGACCCGTCTGGAGGTGACAGAAAAATATGTCAAACAAGTAGAGGACATAGTCCGGCAAACGGTGCGGCCGAAAGACCTGCACACAATCGTTTCTAACATTGGGGTGAATGCGGATTTTTCCGCCCTGTTCACACCTAACTCAGCGATGCATACCGCCTTCGTTGATGTGGGCCTGAAGCAGGACCACAAGATCAGCAGCTTCAAGTACATGACCCAGGTTCGCGAGCGGATTGCGGCCGAGGTCCCACAACTACGCACCTACTTCCAATCCGGCGGGCTGGTGGATTCGGTCCTGAACCAGGGTATGCCGGCGCCGATTGACGTGCAGGTCAGCGGCATGGATTTGAACGCCGTAGAGCGGGTTGCTCTGGAACTGGCGAGCCGCTTCAAAGCTCTTCCCGATGTGGCCGATGTTTACATTCCGCAAGACATGGACTATCCCGGTTTGCAGGTGAACGTGGATCGAGCCCGGACCGCTGAACTGGGCTTGACCCCCAAGGAAGTGGTGGACAATCTGATTACCGCCCTCACCTCAGACGGGATGATTGCCCCCAGCTACTGGGTCGATCCCAACACCGGCAACAACTACTTCGTGACGGTACAGTACCGGGAGAACCAGGTGAAGTCCCTGCAGGATTTGGGGGGTATGCCACTGCATGGCGCCAATTTGAAGCAACCAACGTTTCTGGACCAGGTGGCGAGCATCGACCGTATTCTGACACCCACGGAAGTCGATCACTACCAGTTGGAGCGAACGATAGATGTCTACGTAGCGCCTGAGGGCGAGGATCTGAGCAGACCTGGGGCGGAGATTTCGAAGATCGTCGCGGCCATTCAAATGCCGCATGATATTCGCGCCGATGTACGCGGTTTGGTGGTCACGATGAAGTCGTCATTCCGCAGCTTCGGATTCGGGCTACTGCTGGCCATCCTGCTGGTCTATCTGGTACTGGTGGCCCAGCTTTCCTCCTTTGTCGATCCTTTGTTGATTCTTCTTGCCGTCCCCACGGGAATTGTCGGTGTGATCTTCGTACTGGCATTTACGGAAACCAGCTTGAACATCCAGTCGCTGATGGGAATCGTCATGCTGACCGGGATGGTGGTTTCGAACAGCATTCTGATTGTGGATTTCGCTAACCGACTGCAGGCCGAAGGCCGCAACGTGCGCGAGGCAGTAGTGCACGCCTGCCGTATTCGTCTGCGCCCCATTTTGATGACTTCACTGGCCACCATCGTCGGCCTGTTGCCGATGGCTCTCAAGTTCGAAACCGGCAGCGAAGCCTATGCACCGCTGGCCCGCGTGATCATCGGCGGACTGATGACCTCGGTGGTGCTGACCGTGTTTGTCGTACCCGCGGCGTACCTGTTGATTTACCGGCGTCGTCCGATAACCGGACAAGCCGGATGAGGTCAAACCATATGCGGTTGGACATTGCGATGGAAGAAATTTTCGAGGTCCACGACGCTTTGGAGAGGATCGTCAATCTACTCTCCCTGACTGACCAGATCCATGCTGCCCTCCACGGAGAACCTCATCACAAATCACCGCTCACTCTGAAGGCAGAAGCAGCGCGTGAAATCGTATCTGAGTGGGCTCGGTGCGCCCAGGCGAAGCATCAGCGAGATATTGGTTGAACTGAGTCACCGCTGAACGCACGGTTGGAGAATTTCCATTGCACCTGCCCGAAGACGCCCACTGGGTGCGGGTTTTAGCGATCTTTATGTCTTGACAGTGAGTGGGCAGGCTGCTACTGTCCTCCGTCAACTCCCCCGTTGTCCGGCCCTCCACTCCCCCGAAGATAGGACTTTCGATCGCAGGTTCGGCTCCATCGGCCCCGGCCATGCTTCTCGCTCCAACATCAAATGATCGGCCCGACCATCTCGCGATACCGTATTGTCGAGAATCCACCCGGCGGAAGAACGGATGCCGGTACCAGGCTCGATCGATCGGCTGCTCCGGTCCGATTCGTTCTTCTTTTGTTGCTGAGCGTTCGCGCCTTCGCCGGTAACGATATTGCGGTTGCGGTTGGCCGTCCTACTGTTGGCGATACGACGGGAAATGCGATTTACGCAAGCGACAGCTGGGACGAACAACAATCAGCCAAGCCCGGACTTGCCCTCGGCGCCGAGTATCGACATTGGTTTACCAATCGCTCGGGGTTTCAGGTGGACTTCAACCGGACAAATACCAACGCAACCTTCAAGACCCCCCTGGCCTCGGTCAGCTTTTCGGTTAAGCGCTATGAAATGAGCGGAGCTTTTGTGCGATATTTCGGCCGGCCCGAATCAAAGTTACATCCCTTCTTGAACGTAGGCCCTGGCATTCTGCTATTCAGCGGAGGCTATGCACCCGGCGGTACCGTCGGATGGTCTGCCAGTCTCGAAGGTATCATTTCCGGCGGTTTTGATACGCCCGTTAGCAGGCACCTGTCCGTCAGGACCGCGTACCGGTTCCACTTCTTTCGCAATACCAACTACGGCGATCCCGCTTTTCGTCCCGGCTTTGCCCACATTCAAGAACCAACGGTCGGATTGAGTTGGAAGTTCTAGAAGTTGCGGCTCCCCAGTTCCTGCCCCGTTCGACAGAGCCGCCATCGAGCTCCCTAAAGCACTAAAGCCAACAGTGTTCGGCGGCTCTTCATGGCGGGAATGTGCAAGTATTTGCACTCTTTTTGAGGCAGATGTCTGCAACCCCGGTTCTTCAAACCAGAGATATCTATCTATCTGTATTTCAATTACTTAACAGGACATTACGATGGTGCTAAAGACCTTCGTTTGGAACGCTGGTCGCACTCACCCTTGTGCAGCGAAACGCCGGAACATTCGAGAGGGATGGCGCAATCAGCATGAAACGGCTCGTCCTGGCGGTCATTATCATTGGCATCACGGGTAGGTCGACACCGGTCTTGGCACAGGAGTTCAGCAGCACCACTACTGTCCAGACCGCCAGCCAGCCTTTCATCGTTGACCTGTCGAATATCTCGGACGTGAGCGGCGCCGCCATCAGCATCCGTAACGCCTCGTCCACCACGGTCTCGCTACCCGAGGTATTTACTCCTGGCAATCAGCCACCTTTGAACGGGCCCTCGATTCTGGCGCGCCTGAGCAGTCTGCCTGCGCCTGCCACGGATCAGGACCGTGTGATTCAGGCCTGGCAGTTTGTGGTTAATCACCGCTACCATTTCTGCTCCGCGGGAAGCACTCAGGGTCCGACATACACCTACGATCCGCTGGTCGTCCTCAACAGCTATGGTTTTGGCTGCTGCGACCAGAGCGCCCGAGCCCTGGCCTGGATCTGGCAACAGCAGGGCTACCAATCAAGGGTGGCGTCCTTTGCATTTCATACTGTCCCCGAAGTGTCCTATGGGAACGTCTGGCATATGCTCGACCCGGATCACGAGGTCTATTACCCAAATGCGGATGGGACAATCGCGAGCGTAGCGGACATCCTGAACGACCCCAGTCTAGTATCCAACGTGGCGGTTGATCCAACTGGCTGGTCGGGGCAACAGATGTCAGAGCTTTACGTGCAGAATGCGGCTACTCTGCAGTACTCCGCGCCCGTTTCGCCCAGCCCTCTTTCCACCTTTGCGCTGCGACCTGGCGAAAGCATGAGCTTCAAGTCGCAGAACACGACAGATAAAGTGCAGTTTTATCCCTTAGGAGAGTTCCCGGCCCCCAGCGCCGTGAACTCGATCCAGTTCGATTGGAACCTGACGTTTGCGGATCCAAATTGGAATCAACTCGCATCTCAGTCATTCGGGGTAAATGTAGTCGCGAATTCAAGCGGGGCACGGGTTCTAGTGAATGCTTCCGGCGGACCTGGATACGTCGTTTACAGGGAATCGAGCCTTTTTCCGGTGTTGAACCTGTGGATTCTGGCTCAGCTTGCTCCGGGAAGCTTGGGATCGCTGCAGGCATACTATTCAAATGACGGGGTCAACTGGTCAAGTCCGGTCCCATTTCAATCGGCGATCGGCTACTCCTCTTTCGACCTCAGCGCGGATCTCAGCACCCTGGCAGCGGGAGCTTCTACTTACTACGTCAAAGTAGAGCTGGATGGTCCTGTTCAGCTCCACAGGCTTCGCATTAGCCCAGTCGTCCAGGCTGCCTATGTTCTCTCCCCAGCGCTCCAGGCTGGCGGCCAGAACCAAATGGTGTATCAGGATTCCTCTCCCGCAACCCAAGCCAGAGCCGTCACCGTAATCACCAAGGTTCCAACCGGCAAGCCGCTAATCCGTGGAATGGATGCCGTGTCGCTCGTTTCTGAAAGCCCAAGTTCCAGTATCGCGCAGGACTATGCAGCAGCCAATCTTGTGGATGGTGATCCGGACACCCTGGCTTATCCCGGTTCGTCACACATCGACTACGTAATACAGCTCAACGCGACCTACAATGTGACCGGCTTATCTATTGACTGGGGCTACTTCGGGAGCAACCCGAACTACGTGCAGAGCTGGCAGATTCTGGGGCGAACCGGCGATCAGGACTGGCAGCAACTCGCCAGCGGCGGCTGGCCCGGACAAGTGACTACAGATGTGTCGCTGAACGTGACGGCGACGGAACTCCGGTTGGTCGCCAACGCCAATCACTGGATCGGAGTCTATGAGGTGCGTGTCTTCGGTACGGTAGCGGCGTCAACGCTGGCCTTAGCTACCGTCCAGTCGAACGTACCGGAAAATCCGGCCTACTCGATCGCCAGAAACTACGGAGCGGCGAATCTCATTGATGGCAACACCCAGACACTTGCTTATCCAGGTTCAAAGAACCTGGATTACCAGATTTCTCTCGGTGGCGCGACCCATCTTTCATCCGCGAACATTACGTGGGGGTATTTCGGTACGAACTCCACGTACGTGACTGCCTGGTCTGTGTTGGGGAGAAACGGATCCGGTCAATGGACGACGCTGGCCCAGGGTGGCTTTCCCGACAGTGCGACGACACAAGTGAGCCTCAACTTCGTTGCCACCGATGTGCGAATCCTGGCCAGCTCAGACTCGAACTGGATCGGCATTTACGATTTGAATCTTGTGGGCGGGCCGCTCCTGACTGCTCTCACGGTTACGCCGAATCTCCCCGATACGGCAAATTGTGCTACCGCTTTGCCGGGTTCCAATATCGCTGATGGCAACGATTCCGATTTTGCCTACCCTTGCAATTACTTGTTTGACTATACCTTGGATTCCGGTGGAAGCACATTCGTGGACGCTGTCAATGTGGTATGGGGCTATTTCGGCTCTGATTCCCGCTACATCCAAAGCTGGCGTTTACTGGGATTGGCCCTTGACGGCAGGACCTGGGAGGTCATTGCAAGTGGGCTGCAGCCGGGGGCCAGTCAGACGTTCATTCCAGTACAGAACCGCTATCGTAAGTTGCGCATCGCCGCCGAAGGTAGTAACTGGATCGGCCTCTATGAAGTGCAGGTATATGGCAGCGTCTTACCATTAGCAACACAGGCGACCGTCAAGTCCAACGTGCCCGAAGACCCGGTTTACTCGATTGCGAGAGGCTATCAGGCTTCCAATCTGATCGACGGCAACACCGGAACACTGGCATATCCGGGATCAAACCAAATCGATTACCAGATCTCGCTGGGCCAGCTCACACAACTTTCCTATGCGTCGATATGTTGGGGCGTGTATGGAACCAATATGAATTATGTGAGCAATTGGTCTCTGCTGGCAAGAAGCGCGCCAGATCAGCCGTGGGTCACGGTGGCACAGGGGGGATTCCCGAACAGTTCAACGACGCTCGTCACCCTTGATTTTGCGGCCACGGATGTCCGCTTGGTTGCCAGTTCATCGAACTGGATTGGCGTCTACGAACTTAAGCTCGACGGTGTGCTACTGCAGTAGTCGAAACCGTTGCGGCAGGCTTAGCGCTCCTCCCAGACGGGCGTCGAAAGACCTCAAGCGCTATTACCGGTAGAGAAGGGCAACTGCCGTACCCGGCAAAACTACTATTTGTTTGCCGGCCATTACGTCAGAAGCCTGAGCGGAAGAGTACAGGGCAGAATTCCTCGAAACCTTGAAAGACCAGGACTGTGATCCCGTGTTGACGGCAGCCTCGCCCTGCGAAAAGCGCCGCGTCAGTACTCCAGGAACGGGTTGCTGTCGGGGCGAACTGGGCGCGCCCAAAGCCATAGGCAGATCGCGCAGAAAGATGCCGAAGTGCCCCCCCTCACGGCTGCTTTGGTAAGCAGACTCTCCCAGATTTGCCGCGAAGCCGAAGCCGAATATCCGCGCCAGTACGAATGAATACAAGGCCTCTTTGGGGTCGCGCGGGTACGCGAGAGCCAGCAGTTTCTGGGCGTGGGGCGAGGAGGAAATGTCTTTGCTTTGAGCGATCGTTGCCTGCCAGCGATCATGGCCGCTGCCCAACAGCGACGTATACCCGTAGCTCTCCCAAAGAACGAAGTCTGAGACCTCCCATAAGGTCTGGTTGCCGCTCCGCAGTTGGTCGGCCCAGCGCGGGTTCCCGGGGTTGGTCAGGATGATTGCCGCCGGATTTCGCTTCTTGACGGCAGCATACACCTCTGACAATAAATCAATGTATGCCGGGCCACCTTTGTTGCCAGGGGCAACATGCTCATGCTTAGCGTCACACACCAGGCCAGCTGCGGGATCCAAATAGCTGTTGTCTACGAACAGGCCATCGTATCCCTCTGTTCCGATGGTTCGGTCAATGTAGGCGAGGATGCGCCGCCGCAGCTCGGCACTGTTCGAGCATAGAACGTAGTTATCCTTCCCGCCGAACGCACTGGGCAGAAAGCCCCCTGGGGTGTGGAAGCCCACCATCTCCAGATCAGCGTTGTCGTGAAGAAACTCGCGGCCGAGAACAGCCTGGTAGAAGGTTACATAGACAAGAGCACGTCCCCCATGGGCATGGATGTCGGCCACCGCCTTGGGTGGTACCCCGACAATGGCGTTTGCGGGCTGCAGCTTGGCCCAAGTGTTTTCGTGCCAGTCTTCGTACCAGAATGCAAACTGCGGTGCTGTCGCCCAACCAGGCGGGGGTAACGGTCGTGGCCCAGCCGCCGTTGCGGCCAGGGTAAGCAGCAATACTGAACCGAAGACTACCCTCCAGCAGGTATTAAGCATGCAGCACCTCGCGCCTGGAAGCGCGACATGCCCCCGCTCGATCCAGCCACGCTTCAAACATCAGTACATCCCACAGTGGGTACTGCCAGTTGCGCGTCCCGCTCAGATGCTCATTCCAGATTCGGCGTACCCTCTGCGTATCGAGGAGTCCCTCCTCCGTGAGGCGTTTGGGAGCCAACAACGAGTCTGCCCAGTCGCGCAGCGGACCGCGTAGCCATTCTCCAACCGGAATACCGAAACCCATCTTTGGCCGGTCGACCAGCTGCGACGGCACATACTTGTGCAAGACCTGGCGCAGCAGCCATTTCTCCTGGCCGTTACGGATACGCAGCGACATGGGCAGCCTCCAGGCAAATTCTACGACACGGTGATCTAGCAACGGCACGCGGGCCTCCAGGCTGACGGCCATGCTGGCGCGGTCGACTTTCGTCAGGATGTCATCTGGAAGATAGCTGACCAGATCGATGAACATCATCTGCAGCGTGAAATCCGATAGTTCAGCCCTGCGGCGCGGATCGGTCAATGCGGTGGGTGGCTCCAGTGCTCCCATGACCACCTGGTCCGGCGGGTCCCAGTGCGACAAGATCCTGCGATAGATCGCCTGCCGCGAATCTTCGGAGAACACGTCGGCGAAGCGGTGGATTTGCTCGCCCGGTCTGCGCCGCCGTATTCGTTCCGGCAGAAAAATGTCCGTGGCTTTAAAGAATTGGTTCCAGGTGTTTGCAGACAGAGTTTTCATGCCAGCGGCCGCCAACTTTCTTCCCGCCGCCGGGAAATACCGCATCTTGTCCCAGATCTGATTGGCCAGTGAGTATCGTGGATAGCCGGCGAATAACTCGTCGCCACCATCGCCCGAAAGTGACACCGTGACATACTTCCGTGCCAGGGCTGACACGAGGAAAGTCGGTATCTGAGAAGAATCCGCGAAGGGCTCGTCAAAATATTCGGGCAACGTCGGCACCACGGCTTGCGCTTCTGCCGGAGTCACATAGAGCTCAGTGTGCTCGGTGCCAAGATGGCGAGCGACTTCAGCCGCGAAAGGAGCTTCATTGTAGCCCTTCTCGAAGAAGCCGATCGAGAATGTCCGCACCGGGCGTGAGCTCTGCGCCTGCATAAGAGCGACCACCGTCGAAGAGTCGATACCTCCGGACAAGAATGCTCCGACGGGGACATCACTAATCATGCGCAGGCGGGTAGCCTCGAGCAGCAGCTGATGGAGAGCATCGAGAGCGGGCTCGGGATCGTTTGGCAGAGGGCTGGCTACGCCGGCCTCGGCAACCGCCCGCGCCGACCAGAATGGCACCGGCTCCGCCAGATCACGATCCGATTTCAAGCTCAGGATCGTTCCCGGCGGAAGCTTGAAAATCCCACCGTAGATGCTGTAGGGATGCGGCACGTAATTGTGCCGCATAAGAAGCGCGAGGGCCCCGCAATCGATCTCTGCGTCGAACGCCGGATGGGCGCGCAAGGCTCTCAGTTCCGATCCAAACAGCAGCGTCTGCCCGCAACGTCCGTAATAGAGTGGTTTAATGCCCAGCCGGTCGCGAACCAGGTGGAGCTGACGCTCCTGCTTGTCCCAAAGAGCGAAGGCAAACATGCCGACGAAAGTTCGAACCGCCGCGTCTAACCCCCAGGCTTCGAAGGCGGCGAGCATGACTTCAGTATCGGAGTGCCCACGCCAATGGCAGCCCGGCAAGCGGGTGCGCAGCTCCTCATAGTTATAGACCTCGCCATTGAAAACGATGACGTAGCGGCCCGAGGCTGACGTCATGGGCTGGTGTCCTTCGGGCGAGAGATCGAGGATAGAAAGGCGACGGTGCGCCAGGGCAATTCCTGCGCTCTCGTCACACCACTCGCCGCTGTCGTCCGGACCGCGATGGCGGATGGCATCCGCCATGGCCTGCGCGGCTGGCCGCATCCCACGCTGGCCGGCCGGGCCCCAAAAGCCTGCTATACCGCACATGGTGGCCCCTTTTGATCGGAGTTTGCCGGAGAACCTGGGACCAGGGTCCGGACACTGAGATACAGAAGTGCGAAAATGACGAACACCTCGATCGACTGCAGGTAGTCGCCAAATAGGGAACACATCCCGAAGGCTACCGCAGCCGGAAAAATGTACTTCCGTGCGTGAGGGTGTAGCGGCATTACGAGGAAGATGATGAGGGATAGCATCAGTATGCCTCCCACGAGTCCCGTGCCCACCAGGACCTGCATCACCGTGTTGTGGGTAGTCACATACAGGCCGTTGGCCTCGTAGTTCCGTGCTTGGAAAGTACCGAAGCCGACTCCAGCCAGTGGATATTCGGCGGTAAGTTGAAGGGAGTATCGGAAGGCCTCCAGCCGGGAGAGATCCTCGGCAGCCTGCATGGATTCTGCTATCTGTTCCTGCCCGGCACGGTCCGAATAGGTGAGGCTCCGGCGATATCCAAGCACGTAAGTAGTCAAAAGCGCGCTGGCCAACACCACGGTGATCCCGGCTACGACGATCACCCGTGTTGAGAGGAGCTTCTTCTCGGAGCGCACTATGGAGGCCAAGCTGACCCCGACCAGGATGGCCATGATTCCGGTCCGCGACAGTGTGAAACCGCACGCGACCATTGCGGCTGCGCATGCGATGAAACCGTACCAGCGCTTAATGAGGTTTAAACGAACCAGCAACACCAACGTTGTGGCCGCCAGGGCGAGGTAGGTGGCAAAATAATTGGGATTACCCAGCGGACCGGTTATGCGGTTGCTGGGGTCACCCAGGCGGTATTGCACCTGGGCTTGCACGATTCCCATTGCGCTTGCAATCAGGACTGACGCGGCAAAAACCGCGGACATAACACGCAGTTGCTGTTTACTTCGGACTAGCTGCCAAATCCCGTACACTCCGCAACTGCCTGCGACAAAGTAGAGCAGCAGCGTTCTCGATGCTTCCAGTTCATCCGCTGCCAGTCCGCGATTCCCGATCCAGAGGCCACCCACTGCTAGCAGCGTGAACCCGGCCCAGATCTTCCAAACTGGGCTGGGAACGTAGTTCCGGCCCGTCCTCCATGCTTCCCACACTCCCCGTAAACAGAGCACGAGGGCCCAGCGAGTCCGCGGATCCCATCCGAGGACATCATTGAACGCCCCAAAGGGGGAGCACAAAACGAATATGTACACTGACAGAAGGGGTGAAACCCAGGTCATGGCGGCGAGCAGGGCCGCGAAGACTAATGCGCCGGGACTAAGCAAGGAGCGGAACTCCCGCGCGACGAGCCTCGATCGCTTTCTCGTAGAACAATTCGTGCTGCTGCACCATGGTTTCCAAAGAAAACCGTCGCTCGGCGAGTTCCCGGCTGCGCTTCCCCATGTGCCGACGGAGAGACGAGTCGTCGATTAGCGTCAATGCGGCCTTGGCGATTTCCTCCGGTCTGGTCAAGGGGACCACAAATCCGTTCTCCCCAGGGAAGACGATTTCCGGATTGCCGCCTACATGGGTGGCGATCAATGGCAGACCGCTGGCTGCGGCCTCGAGCAGTACATTCGAAAACCCCTCAGTTTCAGAAGTGCAGATGTAGGCATCCATCGCCGGATAAAGCTTCTCCGGTTCCAGGGTGCCGGGGATGATTACGAACCGCGATTCCAGACCGGCCTGGGCGACCTCCTGGCGAATCGCCGGCAAGATGCCACGGTCCTCCCCTGCCATGATGAAGCGGGCGCGCGGAGACTTGGCACAGATCAGTGCAGCGGCGCGCACGAAGTCCTCATGTCTCTTGTAGCCAATGAAATTTGCGACGATTCCGAACACCACATCATCAATGTCCCAGCCGTAAACCTGGCGCAGACTCCGGTCGCCGGGCGTGAACCTTGCCGTGTCCACGCCGTTGTGAATGGTAGAGGTGCGTTCCGCCGGAACGCCATCGATGTGGATAAGCTCGTCTGTGACCGCCGCGCTGTTTCCGAGCACAAAGTCGAACATGCGAGTGGCTAGGTGGTCGGCCCTCTCCACCAGACCCCCATTGCGATAGCAACCCACCAAGGACCGGCGGCTACCAACAAGGATCGGCACCCGAGCCAGCCTGGCGGCAGGGGCGGCTAGTATGAAGGAAGCAGGAAGGAACGCATGAAGGATGTCTGGACGAATACTGCGGAGGTATCCGGATAGCCGGTTGACTGCTCTGACCGTTTTCCACGCTCTTAGATAGGATCGTGAATTCCCGCTGCTGGGGATGCCCAGTGAAAGCACCTGACTCAATGCCGCTGGCGCCCGTTCGGCATGCTGCTCATTGAATACGACGAGCGAAGTTTTCCATCGGGAGGGATCGAGTTTTGAGAGCAACTCAACCAGTTGCCCCTCGGCGCCGCCGATTGCCAGTGACCCGATTAGATAAGTGATCCTTACCGGTCTCGAAACTTGCCGGCTCACGGAAGCGGGCGGATACGTCGCGCTAGCGCTTGCAACGTCAATTTGTCCGACTCTTCCGATGCTCATCTCACTCCCTTTAATGTTCTCTTAGGAAAACGTACTCATTACAACCCTTGCCCCCACCACAGGTTTTAAGATGTTGTAGACGAAGATTTCGCGCGCGGTAAAACTCGAAGATGTTCTCTGGCTTCGCCACCTCGAACGGGTATCCGCCCGCCCAGTCAACTACATCGTGCCAGGGTGACATGCCCCTCTGTTTGTAGTAAGAACGCCAGGCATTCACCGTACGGAGTGGTTTCAAATGAAGGATGTCACTCGGGATGTATTTGAGCCATACAATGCCCATGGTCAACAAGGCGATAGCGAGTTTGCCGGGCTTTGGAAACTTTACGTAAGCCTTTTTAAGTGCCTTCCACCGGTCACTGATCACACCCTGATCGTTGTAGATAGAGACAAGCAGCTGACCGCGCGGCGCTACCGCGAGCGCCACCATCTCCAGCGCCCTGTACATGTTTCCCGTGTGGTGCAACACTCCCCAGGAGTAAACGACGTCGAACTGCCCCAGTGAACGGACGTAGTCCTCGTCAAGCGCGGAGCCATGTTCCACAGTCCACCGATCGTCGCCTGAAAAAAACCGCTCCTTTAGCGTTCGGGTGCAGGCTACCGAACTGGGGTCGTAGTCGAACGAGTGCACACGCGCGCCCAACCGTTTTGCCGCTAGGGAGAATAGACCGCTGCCTGAGCCCACATCCAGAAAGGATTTTCCAGTCAGATTTTGAACTTGCAGAGTTTGCTTGAGCGAAAGCTCCGCTTCGCGAATCTGCGCCTCATCGACGGTCGATAAGAAATGAGTCCAGTTCTTACCGAACTCGAAACGCAAACCATCATCGGTCGTCACGCTGGCAGTGGAAGCCGACATATCTCTAAGACTCCTCGACCGAAAGGTGGATCCATTGCCACGCACGCGAGTCCGGCCTGCGCCGAGGACACCAGGCAATCACTCCCGCCAATCGGTAAGTGAGAATCAGTCCAACCAGGAACACAACCAGTTGAAGGCTCGAAGCCACGAGCCCGGAGCCGGCCAGCAGTCGGAGGATAGCCGCAGGCAGGGCCGCCACCACAGCTGCGATGACGACCGCTAAGACTCGACGCAGCGTTCGATCGTCGAGGAGCATTCCCACGCGAGCGCGCAGGGCGCCGTACAGAAGCACGGCTGCGGCACAGTAAACCACGCTGGTCGTGAGCGTTATTCCGATGATTCCGGCGGCCCGCATGAGCACATAGTCGAGGATCGCGTTCACAACCAACAACCCGATACCGATGCGGAAGAGAAGCCAATTCTCATGCAGGGCATTGGCCACTCGAGAGGCCATCATGCCAATGGACGCCGGAACCAGTCCGAGGCTGTAGCCGGCCCAGGCCAGGTACACGAGCCGGGTAGAGTCTGCGTGAAAGCGCCCGTGCTCGAACAATGTCCGGATGGCCGTATGGCCGAGACCAACGATAAGAAGGCAGGCCGGTGCGGCCATCATCACTGCTGTGATGACACACATGCGCACCTTACGGCGCAACTGGGAAAGGTCCTGGGCGGCTGCCAATTCGGACAGATTCGGCAACACGATCCAGCCCATCGACATTACGATCACTTGCATGGCGACGTTGTTGAGGCTGGAGGCATAGCTCAGAGCGCTCACATTGCCGGTGGGCAGCAGGCTGGCGACCACCTGATCCACAAAAACATTCGTTACCCCGATGCTGGATACTGCCAGCAATGTCAGCTGCGCCGACAGTGCACGGGACACGTGCGAGTCATGCCAGTGAGTAAAGCGACCTCCTGCGGAGGCGAGCCATGCAGGAATGGATACAACCAGGGCCTGCAGCGCCAATCCGGCCACCAGAGCCCACACCAAGACAGCGGCTCCGCGTGAGTGAAACGCCAGTATGCCGAACAGAGACAGCACCGTGCTGATCGCGGGCGCCGCGGCGACCAGAGCGTATTTCCTTCGCGAAAGCAGTTCGGCCGACGCGAAAGCATAGATGCCGGTAAGCAGGAAGAGCAGGGAAGCAGCGGGTGCCAGCCGTTCCGCGATGGCCAGCCGGTCTCCAGCGAAAGCCGGAGCGACCAGGTGTACGACCTGCTTGGCAAGTATGGCCAGCGCAACCGATGCGACGGCACAGGCGCCCACCAGCAGCACGAGCGACGTGCGATAGGTGTCGGCGCGCCGCTGTGGGCTTTCGCGCTCGGCTACAGCAAGAGCGGGAACCAATCCGGCGCTCGCGCTGCCCGCGAGCAGCGCTCCTAGAAGGTTGGGAACCAGCACCGCAACCGCAAAGGCGTCCATCTCCGCAGAAGTCCCGAAGTAGTGACTGACGATTACCGTCTTAAGCAGCGAAAAAAGGTACGCGCCAAGAGATACGGATCCAAAAACCACGGAGCTGCGGACGAACGAAGAACTCCCTCCCGCTGCGATCTTAAGCGGTGGGTGCGCGGGTGTTTCCGCTACCGGAGCACTGCTCACTTCCGTTCCTCGGCGGCCATCGTGACCCCTTCGGGATGCGGCTGCTTCCAGGCACTCGACGAGCCAGTGACGGCTCCGGCCGATATGCGTTGCTGGGCGTCGCCGATCAATATCTTGATGGGATCATCCGGGCTGACCCTGTTCCAGCGATCGCGCCCCAGCACCAGGGCGATCGCAATCAGCAATCCTCCCACGCTGGAAGCAAGCACCATCAGGGTGCGGCGAGGAAAAACTCGCTGCTCGGGGATATCGGCGGGATCCATGACGCGAAACGCGGGAAGCTGCCGTACTTCTTCCGTCTTGGCTATCTCCAATTGCTGCGTCAGAGCCAGTTGCACCGCTTCCAGCAGCTTCGATCGGCGATAGAGTTCGCCGTAAGTCAAACCCAGGGCGGGCAGGTTACGGATGGAGGGAAGAGAACCATCCGTGGGCAAATCCGTTAGAGACTGCGTTCCGCGGAGCTGGTCAAGCTGATGCCTGAGCTCGGCCATCCTCGCCCTGGCAGCGCGGACTCTGGCGCTGTCATCGGTGTAGATCTGTTCCAGGCCCTTCAGTTCAGCCTGGGCGGCGACCACCTCACCCTGGAGCCTCAGCGCGGCTTCGACCTCACTTTTCGGCTGCTGTTGAGGATCGACGATAGAGTACTTCGTGGAAAACTGACTGAGGCGCTCGGCGGCGATGTGTAATTCTTCCCCGATTTCCTGGACCCTGGCCTCCAGGAACAGTCGTTCCATGTGGACGCCAGAGCTGTTCATCTCAGCATTCAGTTGCTCAAGTTCTTTGACATAAGCACCAGCCATATCGGCGGCGCGTTTGGGATCGCGGTCGGAAACGGTAACGGTAATTACGCCGGTCTTGCGATCTTCGGTGATGACGGTATGAAGCCCAAGCGCGGTGCGTGCCTCATGCCGGTACCTGGCGCCGTATAACTTCATCAGGTCGAAGCGGTCGATGATGCGGTCGGCGATGACCCGGCTGTGCAACAGAGCCAAAAACCGGCCTTCACTCGCATTCGAATTCAGACCCGCCAGTCCGGCCAAGGCCGTTGCTTCGGGCCGCAGCATGCGCGATATGTCTCCAGCCGGGGTGGAAGCCGGAGCCGGAAGCAGCCGCGTCGTGGATTCATACCGCGGCGACAGCACTAGGGACACAATCGCGGAGAGCAGCGCCGCCGCAAGAGTGACCCCGATCAGGAAGTGCCGGCGCCGCCACAAAAGGCGGGCTGATTCAGCAAGCATCTCTCGCGAGCGCCTCGTATGCAATGGTTCAAAATCCTGCAAGGTATCGATTTGCCTCATGTCTTCCTGCTCGAATGCTGATGTCAGTCGCGGGGAGTTATTGCGACTGCACGGAGGTAACCGGAACTGTGGCCATGGTTGCCGCGAGTGCGCTGTCGGATACGGTCTTGTCCGATCTCACCAACTGTCCTGGAGTCAGGAGCCTGTCGACGGACAGATGGAAGAGCTGGATCGGCACGTGATAGCTCTCACAGAGTTGCAACATGAAATCCTGATCCTGATCCGGACAGTCCGGCAGGAGATACACCACGGTAATTTCTGATTTTTTGAACAGAGAAGCCGCATCCGCCATCGATACCACCGGCAATCCTGCAAGTATTTTCTTCCCGATTGCCCCGGCGTCCACAACCGCGCGGATCGCTGTCGGTGATTTTTCCCATTCGAAATAGTGCATGAAGAACAGCGCGCTCGTTCCCCCCACCAGCAGACAGCCCGCCGTCGAGTGCTTGGGCAGCATGTCGTGAAACAGCCGTGGCGCCAGCCGGGCCGCGGTCAGCAGCATGAGGGAGAAAACACAATCCAAAAGGAAAACCGAGCGGGAGAAATTTTCGGCTCGCGTCAGGTAGAACAGGATGCTGGTCATGATGAGCGAGCCGAAAATGGCGGCTTTCAGAATCGGGTAGGCATCGCGCAGCGAGGCTAGTTCCCAGTCTCCGTGGTAAACGGAAAACAGGGACAGCAGCGACGTCTTGACCACCAGGCACAGCACGCTGGCGAGCAGAAAGGCGTACATCATGGAACTGATGCGCGCGCCGAAGCGCACCAGAAAGGCAAGATAGATGGAGATCAGCAACAACACCATGTCCAGCAGGATGGCGGCTGTTCTTCTTGCGATGGAGTTCAGAAACTCCGGCAAAACCAGGGTGAAGACGTTGGTTCGCGAAAGCCAATTTTCCGGAAGCTCAATCCTTGCCAGATAAAGCCAGAACAGTGTTCCGGTAATGAGAAACAGTGCCAACAAGCCGGGGGCCTCATCCGTTCGGACCCGGCGCAAAAGCAGCGCTACGAACCCGCTGAGGGTGCAGATCGAGTAGAGGGTTAGAACCGCGTTACGCTCACTCAGTCCTAACAGCACCAAGCGGTGCGAACTGTGGTCCTTGGCCCCGGCGGAGATTGCGCGCCCATTCAGTCTTCGCGTAACTGACACCAGCACGGTGTCGAAAATCGGGAGAAAGAGAACAAGAACCGGGGTAAAAAGGACGGAGAAAACGGTGCTGACGTGCTGCGCGCTGGCCACAAAGGCCAGCGAGAGGAAAAACCCAAGTGCCAGGCTGCCGACATCGCCCATGAAGATTTTGGCCGGGGGGAAGTTGAAGATGAGATATCCCAGCAGTGATCCCGCCATAGCCAGAATCAGCTCGCGGCTGGAGGTGGTCGGGGTCTGAACCAGCACGATGGAAATCGCCGTGATGACTCCCACTCCTGCGGCCAGACCGTCCATGTTGTCCAGCAGGTTGAAGGCATTGGTAATGCCCACGATCAACACAAGAGTGAACGCCACGTTCACGATCGGCGACATGCGCAGGGGATAGACGAACCCGCAGTACACCGCCGCTCCCGCCAGAGCGAACTGGCTCAGGACCTTAATGCGCGGCGGCAGGGTGCGCAGGTCATCCCACAGGCCGATTGTGGCCATCGCAGCCGTAAGCAAAATAAGACGCATTCCCCTTACGGAGAGCGGTAGGAGCGGCGTCATCACAAGGAAGGTCAGAACAATCGCCACTCCGCCGAACTGGGCCACCTGCCTGGAGCTCCAGCGGTCGGAACGAGGAGATACCAGCCAGCCCCAGCGATGACAAACCTTGATCATCACCAGGGTCAACAGGCCCCCGATACACGCGGCCAGCAGCACCGTCTCGATGCTTTTCATGGGATGCGGTGCAGAGAAAATGCCTGTGCTTCCTCCACAGGCTGGGATTCGCAGGGAGCGGGCTTGCAGCCAGCGGTGGCTTTCCCTGATAGTTCGCGATACAGCCGGGCAATATCCCGCAACAGCCGTTCGCGGGAGAAGTTCTTTTCCGCAAAAGCGCGGCCACGAGTGCCCATCTCCGCGCGGAGGTTCGGATGTTCCACCAGGAACCTCAAGGCGAGGGAGAACTGGGCGACGCCGCGGCTGGGGGCGCTGACCCCATGGTCCCAAACGCAGAATCCTTCCTGGGCGAATTGGCGTGCACCCAGCAGATCGGGAACGCCGCCGACTTCCGTCGCGGCCAGCGGCCGTCCCCAGGCCATGGCCTCGATCAGCGTCAGCGGCGTTCCCTCATTCAGCGAGGTGAGCGCGACGATATCGAGCGCGGGATAAAGCCCGAGGACATCATGCCGAAAGCCGGTGAAGATAACCTGCTCGCAAATCCCAAGCTCGCGCGCATGCTGTTCAAGCTGGGGGCGTAGGTGGCCATCCCCAATAATCACAAGGCGGACGCGGGTACCGCTTCGCAAAAGCTCCGCCGCAGAAGCAAGCAGCATGATGTGGTTCTTGACCTCGGTGAGACGGCCGACCGCCCCGATGAGAAGCTCGTCATCAGCCACACCGAGTTCTTTGCGAAAACGCGGTTGGGTTTTGCGTGACAGCTCCTGCAGGTCAAGTCCAAGGGGGATGACGCGGAATTGTTCTGGCCGGCCGACCCCAAACCGTTCGCAGATCTCCCGCCGCTGCGATTCGCTGATGACGATGATGCAATCGGTCGCGAGCCGCGCCAGCAAGCGTTCAATGGAGAGAAAGATCGCGGTCTTCGCTCGCCCGTAGTAACCGTGGAAGATGTGGCCATGATAGGTGTGGACGACCTTGCAGGGCCGTGGGCGCAGGCGCAACGCCGATGGCGTCAGCCACTTGTAGGCCAGAGCGGCGAGCCGGCCACCGGTCCCAGCTTTCGACTTGTGCGTATGCACGATGTCGGGCCGGAAGCGAAACAGCTCGCGGATCAGCCGCAGGATCACTCCAAGATCGCGCAGGCTGATTTCCCGGCTCATATCGGGGATCGACACTGGCTCGATGCCGGCAGCGTGAGCCAGGTAACTCATGTCGGTCTCGCCACGGGCACAACTTCCCGTGATCAGGCGGGTCTGAACCTGGGCCGCCGCGAGGCCGGATGTGAGCCATACCACGTGCTTGGCGGGTCCGCCCGCGTTAAGACGATCGATAATGCGCACGACCTTGATTGCCATGTACGTGAAGACGGAATTGCTCCCAGTTAGCGCCCTTGCGCTTGAGGCCAGAAAGTCACCTGCACGGAGGCTGTGATATTGGAGATGTCATTGGTCGAGAGCAAAGGAAACATCCAGCGCTCATACTGCAAGGAACTGGTCAGACTGAGATCGGGCCTGATCCGCAGCTCTGCCGTTGCTCCGAAATCTTCATACGATCCTCCTTCCAGGAAGTCCTTGGTGACATGGGCATTCCGATAGGCGATTTGGATGGTGCTGCGCGGGGACAGCCAGTAAGTGCTCCACGCCTTAATGCCTTT
>Ga0335079_10002015_pt1 | contig 23385 bp, 19 predicted proteins | sample Lox_Sample_33_FD_206719 | JGI IMG/M metagenome (GOLD analysis project Ga0335079, IMG submission 206719) | Soil microbial communities from Loxahatchee National Wildlife Refuge, Florida, United States - Lox_Sample_3.3 | ecosystem: Environmental > Terrestrial > Soil > Wetlands | place: USA... | reverse complement strand
CCAAGCGGTTGAACAGGCTTGACTTGCCCACGTTCGGTCGGCCGACGATCGCCAGTGTGAAGCCTTCATGGACGAGCTTGCCGTAGGCGAAAGAATTCGCCAGCTCCGAGAGGGGAGAAAGTAGCGTCGCGATCTGCCTCAAAATGCGCGCTTCGGGCAAGACCGCCACGTCGTCTTCGGCGAAATCAATTCCCGCTTCGAGCAGGGCGATCAGTTCCACCAGTTGCTGCTTGAGCGGTCGCAGACGCCGCGCCAAGGCTCCATCGAGTTGCTGAGCCGCCACTTTGGCCTGATACAGCGTTTGCGAGTCCACCAGGTCCTTCACCGCTTCAGCCTGAGTCAGGTCGATTCGACCCTTGAGGAAGGCTCGCATGGTGAATTCGCCGGGTTCGGCAAGGCGGGCGCCTCGTGCCATCGCCAGTTCGAGGATATGTCGCAGCACCACCGGCGAGCCATGCGCAGAAATCTCGACGATGTCATCGGTGGTGTAGGAGTGAGGCTTGGCGAAATAAGTGACCACGACTTCATCAATCCGCTGAGGATCCTGCGCCGAGGGCTCGATCAGTTCACCAAATAGCGCCCGCCCGGGTTCGAGATCGGACTCGAGCCGCAACATCGGCAGGGCGATCGTTTTGGCCTCAGGCCCGGAGAAGCGGACCACTCCGATTCCCCCGCGTCCGGGAGGCGTGGCAATCGCAACGATCGTATCGTCGGGGTTCACCGGGAGATTGTAGCGGGAATAGCGGTCCTGCGAGAGAACCGAACTACGGAAGGTTTCTTCGCGCCGGCTTTCCGGAGGGCTTGTAGTTCTTGGGATAAACCACCAGGCAGCGCCGGCTGCCTTCGCCCTGGCTTTCCGTGTGAAGGTCGGCCTCATCCCGCAGCGCCAGATGCACGATGCGCCGTTCGCGCGAAGACATGGGCGCAAACTCATACGGCATGCTTGTCTTGCGGACCCGCTCGGCCGCCACGCTCGCCGCCATGCGCAGTTCCTCCAGCCGCAACTTGCGTTGGTTCATGCAATCAAAGCAGACTCTCTCGTGCTCGTTGCTCGGTAGCGAAAGCATCTCGATGGCCAGCAGTTCCAGCGCGCGCAGCAATTCCCCACCCTTTTCCAGCAATAACGTGGAATCGGGACCGGCGAAATCCACCAGAATCTCGGGCTTCTCCCAGTCGCGCTCCTCGGGCAGCGGCGGGTCAACCGTGATCCGGTATTTCAGACGCAGGCCGCCGTGGGTGACAACCGAGCCCAGGAACTCGTTGATTCGCTTAGCCGCCGCGAGTTTGTCAGGAATTGGCATGACTCTTACCTACGTGATTCAAGACGGGGCCGCGGAAATCACCGTGGTCGTCCTCACTTCTCTTTCTTCCTCGCTCTCTTCAATGCCATCTCTTTCATTTCCCGCCCCAGGCTCGTTCTATTCATGACGAACTGCTGCACGATGGCAATCAGGTTTCCCTCCGACCAGTATAGGCACAATCCCGCGGCGAGGTTCCAACTGATGATGCCCAGCATGCCCGGCATCATCAGGTTCATCATCTTCTGCTGCGACGGGTCCATCCCCGCCTGTGGCGTCATACGCTGCGTAAACAGCATGGTGATGATAATGCCGATAGGCAGCAGATGCCAGGGATCAGGCGAGGAGAGGTCCCGAATCCAAAGCCAGTGCGCATGCCTCAGATCGATCGAGACACCCAGCATGCGGTAGTAGGCAAACAGAAAGGGCATCTGAATGACCAGCGGCAGGCAGCCACCTACCGGGCTGACTCCCTCCTGTTTCATCAGCGCGCCGATTTCCGTGTTCATCTCCTGCCGGCGCGGATCGCGCATGGCATACTTCTTGTACTTTTCCTTGATCGCGTTCATCTGTGGCTGGATCTTCTGCATCTTCAGCGCCGACTTCATGCTCGAAATGCGCAAGGGCAGCAACGTCAGATTGATGATCAAGGTCTGGATGCAGATCGCCCAACCCCAGTTGGGAACAATCTTGTCGTAAGTCCACTTGAGCCAGAGGAATAGTGGCCGCGCGATCAGACCCCACCAGCCGAAGTCCACCACGCCTCGCAAGTCGGGATCGCTGCCGGTCAGGCCGGGAACCGGAACTGATTCCAGCGTTTGCAGGGCCTTGGGTCCGACGTACATCCGGGCTGTCGTTGTTCCCTTTGGATTACCTGCGGCGAAGCCGAGCACCTCAACCGCAGACATCTCCTGCGGGTTTGGATTCTCCGGATTCTTGGGCACGTTGATGGAATTGCGCAGGGTCACGAGAGCTGCGTTCTGCGCATCCTCGGGCAAGAAAACCGCGGCAAAATACTGGTCCGTCATACCGGCCCAGTTGAATGGGACATGCAGCGTGTTTCCGCCGCTCACTTTCTTGATGTCCAGGCGTTCGGTGTTGTTGTTGTACTGGTAAGCAACCTGGCTGGCATGGTAGGACGCCAAAGAAGTTTCATCCCCGAACCCCGCCGGCCACGTGGGGTAGGCTGCCACTTGACTCCCTTTAGACAAAACCGAAACTTCGAGGTGCACGACGTAGGTATCGTCGAAGCGGAACGTCTTGCGTACCGCCGTGTCCTGGTCCGCCCACTCAAACGTGATCTCGGCCGGTGCGTGCTGCGAACCGGTGGTGCTGGCCACGTAGAGTGCCGAATTTATCTTGCTGCGCTGGCCCTCGTCATACGTCCACAACGACAACGGATAGCCAAAGCGCTCCGCCGCCACTCGGTTGATCAGTTCGAGAGGCTGGCCCTTGTCGTCATCGAACTTCTTTAAGATCCATGACTTCACCTGCGCGCCACGATTGCTGAAAGTGATGCGATACAGATCATTCTCAACCACTGACTCCGATTCTGCCGTCGCCTGCTTGGCACTTCTTTTGCCCGGCAGCGGTGCGGGGCGTGCCTCGGCCGGCTGGGGACTGCTCGCCGCCGGCGCCACCGGCGGAGCCTGACTCTGGTGCTGCGCTGGGGCAGCGGGGGCCTGCGGCAAATACTTCTTCAGGATCGGCTGGAACAGGAGGATGACGATAAACGTCAACGCAAAGACCAGGAGGAGCCGACGCTCCATCCCGGGGTCTTGTTGGGGATTGGGAAAGTCTGCCAAGTTACCTGCTTAGAGATTGCGGCTCAGCCTCACAAACATGGCTGGCTGCAGGGTTGGTTTCGGGGAACCTGGTCACGGGATCATATCCGCCGTGGGCAAAAGGATGGCAGCGGAGGAGCCGCCACAACGCCAGCACACCTCCTCGCGCCGCACCGAAGCGGTCCACCGCTTCCATCGCGTACTCGGAGCAGCTCGGAACATAGCGGCACGCGGGCAAGAACATTGGAGAAATTGCCCATTTGTATGCCCGGAGCAGCCACACGATCGCTTTTTTCACGGCACCGTTCATCTGCTTCGCTCTTCTATCCGCGGCCAGCCTGCTTCTCCACTGACTTCTGAATCACGTCAAAGGCGGTGTTGATCTCCTTCTGCAATTCGACGAACTCCGCCGTCAACAGCGACTTCTTTGGGTTGATGACCACGTCCACCGAACTGGTGAGCCTTGGAGAACGCAAGCGGACGGTTTCTCGCAGGCGCCGCTTGATCCGGTTACGAACCACCGCATCGCCCAACACCCGCCCCACGGTGAATCCAACGCGCGGACCCTGCCCATCCAGTCGTACCAGGTAGAACACCGTCATATGCGCGGCAAAACACCGTCTCCCCTGCTTGTACACGCGGTCGAAATCGGCGTGCCGCAACAGGCGCAATCTGCGGGGAAACTTTGCACCACCGGGCTTGGACACAAGGCTGCCGCCCTTCGGCGTCATACCGCTCACAGTTCTCGCTTCGAACTCAGACTGCGGAACTCGTGCCACTTCCGGAAAAGGAAACTTACTCACGAAAGCCGGGCTTTACCGACACCCGCTTACGCCCTTTGGCGCGCCGGCGCGAAATCACTGCTTGCCCGCTCTTGGTTTTCATACGCGTGCGGAATCCGTGCGTCTTTGAGCGGTGACGCCGGTTGGGTTGGAATGTGCGCTTGGGCATGAGCCTTAGCTGCTCCTGATTCTATGGCGATTTGCGATGACCACGTTCAAAAGCTGGTGATCGGGTGAACGAAAAGTATAAATGACGCGGCACCGGTGGGCAAACCCGCCGATGCTCACGGTTCGCACCGCACGAAAATTCCCGCGCTGACGATTCCCGTCGGTGGAAACGCCTGCACCAATATCACGGCAGTTACAAGTTCGCTACTTGACAGAATTTTTCCTTGGCGTTTTGAATCAAGGAGCCAGCAAAAAAATCTGACGAAGATTTCCGCCGGGCGATTTTTTTTGTGCTAGTATGCCGGACGTTCCGTTTCTCCGGAATTAAGCGCAACCGCCCACAACATAAAACGGCTGCCCTGCCGGAAATGTAGTTTCTTTCCGCAACGCTGTAATTCGGGGCTGATCGCGGCAACGCCCCGTGAATGATCATATGTCGGTTCCGACTCCAAGCCTTACTCCTAATCCGTGGTTGCGCATTCTTGACGCGCTTGAAAAGAAAATCAACCGGCACTCCTACGACACCTGGCTCAAACCCACGCGTTACAGCCACACCAGCGGAGGCGTTCTCTTCGTGCGAGTCCCCACTCCGGAATTCTGCCAGGTTGGCGACAAATACGCGGACCTGATTCAGGAAGCCCTCGACAACCTCGGCCTTGAGTACCAGGACGTGCGTTTCGTAACTCCGGAAAATGAGCCCGCGGCCACGCCCGTGCGGCACGATGGCGGCCTGTCGGCGCGTCCGGCGGCTCCCGGCCATCCATCCCAGGCACGTTTTGACTGGGATGGGGCTGCCCAGCTGAACCCCCGCTACACCTTTGACGCCTTCGTGATCGGCAGCGGCAACCAGTTCGCCCATGCCGCTTGCCAGGCTGTGGCGGAGCGCCCTTCCAAGGCCTATAACCCGCTCTTCCTCTACGGTGGCGTGGGCATGGGCAAGACGCACCTGATGCAGGCCATCGGGCACGAAATCAAGCGGCGCCTTCCCCAGGCGGCCATCTGTTACGTATCCAGCGAGAAGTTCACCAACGAGATGATCAACTCCCTGCGCTACGACAAGATGACCAGCTTCCGCGACAAGTTCCGCAACGTGGACGTGCTGCTGGTGGATGACATCCAGTTCCTGGCCCAGAAGGAGCGCACTCAGGAAGAGTTCTTCCACACTTTCAACGCCCTGCACGAGTCGATGAAGCAGATCGTCATTGCCAGTGATCGTCCGCCCAAGGAACTGGCCGAAGTGGAAGACCGTCTGCGCAGCCGTTTCGAGTGGGGGCTTATTGCCGACATCCAGCCGCCCGATCTGGAGACTAAGGTCGCCATCCTTCAGAAGAAAGCGGAGCAGGAAAAAGTTACCCTGCCGACCGAGGTCGCCCTCTACATTGCTTCCAACATCCGTTCCAACGTCCGCGAATTGGAAGGGGCTCTGATCCGGCTGGTTGCGCACTCATCACTGATCGGCGCTGAAATTACCCTCCCCTACACCCAGCAGGTGCTTAAGAACTTCATTGATTCGCAGGCCAGGAAAGTGACCATCGAGTCCATCCAGAAGGCGGTCGCCGAGCAGTTCGGTCTGCGCCTGGTGGAGATCAAGGCCAAGAACAACTCCCGTGCGATCGTCTATCCGCGGCAGATTGCCATGTATCTGGCCAAGCACCTGACGGAAGCTTCGCTGCCGGAAATTGGCCGGCAGTTTGGCGGCAAGCATCACACCACTGTGCTGCACTCGGTGGAGAAAATCGACGAGGTGCGTAAGACGGACAAGGACTTGAACCGTCTGCTCACCAAGTTGACCGAGCAGTTAGGCGGGTAAGGCCGGGCCAGCAAAAGGGGGCCCAGTGTTCCCAGCTTGGGCAGAGGCTCCTTTTCTCCCTTCCCCCTGTGTTCTTGCTGGTTTTGAGGCTTTTTCTTTTGGTATAAGAGATGTGTTGACTGTAGCGCGGCGCGATGGGGGACTCGGTTTATGCCGGTAGAAGCGATAGCGTCAGCGGCGGGAACGGCGACCATGGAGATCACGGTTGGCAAGCTCGAGCTTTTGCGAGAGCTCACCGCGACCCAGGGCGTCGTCGAACGCAAAACCACGATTCCGATTCTCTCCAACTATCTTCTCGAAGCTTCCGGTGACAAACTTTCGCTGACCGCCACTGACCTGGATCTCAGCCTTCGCACTGTCTGCGGCGCGAAAGTCAAGAAAGAGGGCGCGTGCACCATTCCCGCGCGCAAACTGCACGACTATGTAAAACTCCTGCCGGACGCCGACATTACCATCAAACTGCTGGAGAATCACTGGATCAGCATCCGCTGCGGCCGTTCGAACACGAAGATGGTGGGCATGGCCCGCTCCAATTTCCCCAGTCTGCCTGCCTTCCCGACCGCCGGAGTCGTGAAGATTCCAGCGCAAGTTCTGCGCAGCATGATTGCCAAGACCGGTTTTGCGATTGCCAGCGAAGAATCGCGCTACACCTTAAACGGCGCGCTGATGGTTCTGAAGCCGGAATCCATCACCATGGTGGCCACCGACGGTCACCGCCTTTCTCACATCGAACGCAGTGGAGAAAAATTCGAGGGTGTTTCCGGTGAGATGAAGACCCTCATACCCAAGAAGGCCATGGACGAGTTGAAATCCCTGCTCGACTCGACCGACGCCGAGAGTGTGGACTTCGCCAAGGATGAAGCCACGCTGTTCTTCCGAATCGGGCCCCGCTTGCTGACCTCGCGGCAGCTCACCGGCCAGTTCCCCAATTTCGAGGCGGTTTTGCCGAAGGACAACACCAAAGGCGTCACGATTCCGGCAGAGGATTTGACGGCTGCCATCTCGCGCGTGGCGCAGTTTGCCGACGAGCGTTCTCGTGCGGTCCGGCTAAGGCTGGAAAAGGGCGAATTGAAGCTCTCCGCCTCTTCCTCCGAAACCGGTGAATCCGAGGACAGCATTGAAACGGATTACAATGGCGAGGTCCTCGCCATCGGTTTCAACGCGCAGTACCTGTTGGATTTCCTGAAAGCTGCAGGTGCCGGCGACGTGAAATTGGAACTGAAGGACTCGCAATCGGCCGGCCAGTTGCGTCCCGCCGAAGGCGAGGATTACAAATACCGTTATATCGTCATGCCCATGCGGATCTGAAGGTTTCTATGTCCAGCGGTTTCCCTTTGCTCCGGATACCCGGAGCCCAACTCGGCCCCCTCGAGCGGAAAGTGCTCGAAGAAGTATGGTCGCGTGGTAATGCCACCGTTCGTGAATTACTCGCGGACGGAAAAATACCGCAGGCTTACACCACGATCATGACCACGCTGGACCGTCTCTTCAAGAAGGGACTACTGTACCGGGTGGCCGAGGGCAAAGCATTTCGTTATTCGCCTTGCTGTAGCCGCGAAGAGTTGCCCCGTCTCGTCGCCGTCACCGGGATCCGCCAATGGATTGAGGCCTCAGGGACCTCGTCCCTGCCGTTGTCCTACTTCGTGGAAGCCATCAGCGCCCATGACGCACGCTTGCTCGACGAACTGCGCGCACTGGTCGAACGCAAGCGCCAGGAACTCAAGAAGAACGAGGACCCGGCCTGATGTTTGACCTTCGCGCCATTATGGTTTCGCTCGGCTTCTTCGGTGTGCTTTATTGCCTGCTGTCTCTCTTCATCGCATGCACTTGGCGGTTCACCCGGCTGCTGCCGCGGCTTTCATCCACTGCGCTTGCCCGTTTGCTGTTCGGATTGCGGATTTCCCCACTGATTGCGGCCGGGATCGTCACCCTTGCTTTTGCCACGCCGGCTTTTGTGATACTGGAGTCGGGTGTCATTGACGAAGATGTCGGCACCCTCGTTTTCAGCATCTGCTCGCTGCTGCTGTTTGGCGCCGGCGTGTTTCGTGCGCTGACAGCCCGTGCCCGGACCAATCGTATCGTCGGCGACTGGATGCAGGACGCCAGCGCGCTGAACGTCGGCGCCAGCGTACCAACCTTCGAGTCGAGGACCGGGATGCCGCCGCTTTTGTTATTCGGGGTCTCGGCGCCAAGAGTCCTGGTCTCGCAAGCGGCGGTGGCCGTGCTCAATCCAGAGGAGCTGCGGCTTGCGGTGCAACATGAAATGGTCCACCTGCACTCCCGGGACAACCTCAAGAAGCTGATCCTTCACTGCTGTCCGTTTCCCGGCATGGGGTCGCTGGAAAGAGCATGGCAGGAAGCCGCCGAGTTGGCGGCCGACGAAGCTGCCATCTCAAGCCGTCATGAAGCTCTGGATTTGGCTTCTGCTCTGCTGAAAGTCTCCGACCTGGTTCCGGTACAGGCTCCTCCGGCGTTTACCACCGGCCTGGTGAATGTTTCGATGTCCGTGAATGTAAGGGTCGAGCGGCTGCTGGCATGGAACGAAGAGGGCGACCATGGCGCAGACCTCCGCTGGCGGCATTTTCTTCCTCCCTCGATCGCCACCGCCGGCTATGCCGCCATCAACTACAGCCATGCGTTGATGCTGACCCATCGTCTGACCGAGTGGTTCGTTCACTGAAGTTAGTCGCGCCGTTATCATCCTGCCTGTAGGTATTTTCGAAGTCTCTACCATCTCGTTGGTAGTAACACTCTTCGCCTGCTAATTTCCCTCTGCCGTTTCTCTGTAACTCTATGAAACTACTATTGCTAATAGGACTTTCTCGCCCACGTTTCGAGTTTGTGAAACGCAATTCCGGCAAACTCGGGGCACTTCTCCTCGTGCTGTTGATGTCATTCCCTGGGCTGTGCCAGGTAAGCGTCACAGTCAAAACTGACCGAGTCTCGGTTGAGATCAACGGCCAGCCCTTCACTTCTCTCTACAAGGGAGCGGACGCGCACAAACCTTTTCTTCATCCGCTCCTCACCGCCTCAGGCAAAGCCGTAACGCGCGCCTTTCCCATGGAACACGTTGAAGGCGAACCGGTGGATCACCCCCACCAGCGCGGATTGTGGATGGGCTTCGAGCATTTGAGCGGCATGAATTTCTGGGAACTCGATCCCGCGGACCCTCATCCCCGCATGGGCACGATCGCGTTTCGCGACGTTCTGGAAAGTCACAGCGGCAAGCAAACTGGCGGCTTCACGACCACCGCAGACTGGATCACTCCTGAAGGCAAGTCAGTCATCGAGCAAACCCTGACGCTGACGTTCTATGCCGAACCCAGGGATGTCAGAAGCTTCGACGTTGACCTGCGCCTGAAGGCCAAGGCAACTGTCACGTTCGAAGACACGCGAGATGGAATCGTGGGCATTCGCCTCGCCCCACTCTTCGACGAAGCGAATGGCGGCAAGGTGAGGAACGCTGAAGGCGTAACCGGAGCGGCCCACATCGAAAGCACGCATTCTCCCTGGGTGGATTGGCAGACGGATCTTCAGGGAGAAACAGTCGGCGTCGCCATCCTCGACCATCCTCAGAATCGTCGCGCTCCCACCACGTGGATCCTTCGTCCAAACTGCCTGGTCTTCGCCAATCCCTTCGCTCAGCGCTATTACTCGCGCGCATTGCCCGACGGCAGCATGACCATGCAGCCGGGAGATGAACTTCGGCTGCGTTACCGCGTGATCATCCACCCCGCCGGTTTCGACATTGGCCAGGCATTCCGGGAGTTCTCCACACAATGAAAATGCACACCAACTTGCCGCTGTTATTAGCGATGTTACTGCTGGTTTTCGTGCTTAGCATCCACGGGTCCTTGTTCGCGCAAACCAGCGGGATGAGCGGGACCGTCACGACGGCCGCCGATGGTTCTGCGATCCCGAACGCCAGAGTGATGCTCCGTGCGGATGGCCGCGAGGAATCGACCCAAACCGCCGGCGACGGAAGCTTTGTCTTCCCATCTCTGGCGGCGGGGATCTCCTACACGCTGACCATCGAGGCGGCGGACATGCACACTTACACTCAGGCTGCAATCGTGTTGCATGAAGGCGAGACCAAGCGCATAGACGTCAAGCTGGCCTTGGCCAATGTGCAAACCACGGTCGATGTCCAGGCAGACATCCTCAACCTCGAGGCGGTCACCCCCGAAATAAGCCAGACCATAGGTGAAAGCGATCTGGAAGAACTTCCCAGCCTGGTGCGGTCTGCGACCAAATACGCCTTACTGGATCCTCACGTTCGCCAGACTGAGGGACTGGGCGCCGATTTCACCGGAACCAACCGCCTCTCCATCAACGCGGGTTCCTACCGTCACACCGGTTTCATGCTCGACGGCACTTCGACCTACGACTGGGTCTACGCCAACCTCCCGCAGGCCGTTGTCTCTCCGGGATCGGTAGCCGAAGTCAAAGTCCTCGCCGGCGACTACTCCGCGCAGTATGGCCTTTCGACCAACGGCATCATCGCGATGACAACCGCCTCCGGCACCAACACCTATCACGGCGAAGGCTTCGCCTACCTCCGGCCGAGCGGCATTCAAGCTCTTCCTCCCGTAGCCACCTTTCATATCCCTAATGAACGCGAGGACTGGGGGCTTATCTTTGGCGGCCCCATCCAGAAAGACCGCACCTTCTTTTTCGCCAATTACGAGCGTATCGAGCAGGATCGCGGCTCGTACATTCAATCTCCCACTCCCAGCTTCTTCAACGGAGAATCTTCCGAGTACTTCGGTCTGTTCCGTCTCGACCACAACTTCAGCGATAACAACACTCTTACTGCCCGGTTCAATGGCCATCATTACACTTCGAACGATGTCGACGACCGCGTCTCCGGCTTTTTCCAACCTAGTTACGGACGCACGGCGCGCATTCAGTCATGGGGTGGCCAGGTCAGCGACCGGGCATCGATCGGCAACGCCATCAACGTCGCTCGTTTTGCCTTCACCGATTATTTCCCGGACGGCGGCTTTCCGCTGGATCCCTCCGTGCAAGTGGTGCGACCGAACTACAGTACGTCGGGCTTCTCCACGACGAACTGGGTGCACGCGCATACCGAAGAAGGCAGCGATACACTCGCCTTCCTTCACGGTCGTCACGACATAAAGCTGGGCGGCGAAATCGTACGCCTCGACGCCAGGGACTATTCCAATACGCCCTTCGGAACCTACACGTTCGCGCCCGGACCGCCGCAGCCCGGAGAAAATCCGCTGAAGTACAGTCAAACCTTCGGCACAGCCAACCTCACCTACGGTCAGACCGAACTCAGCGCCTTCATACAGGACGACATTCGCATCACGCCCCGCGTAACGGCGAGTCTCGGGTTGCGCTACGAGTTTCAGTCGATCACCGATTCGCTTCATAACCTGGGGCCGCGGATCGGTATCGCGTGGGATGCAACCGGCGACGGCAAAACCATGGTTCGGTTCGGCGGAGGAGTCTTCTACGACCAGTACTACATGTACCTCAATCGCAGGTTCATTACATTGGGACCGAACTCGCCGCAAGCAACTTATACATGGAACTGGGGAGACCCCGGATTTCCCGTTTTCCCTGACCCGTCCGTGCCACTGCCAACTGGCGGATCGGGAGGCAGGCGCGATCTCTACATTCCCGCCGACCACCTGCTGAACCCCTACAGCCTGCAATTCTCCGCCACTGTCGAACGGCAGCTCACGCGCAACACGGTGATCACAATCAGTGGTCTGAATATCCACACCTTGCATCAGATGCGGGTCAATGACATCAATCATCCAGCCCCTTTCAACCGCACTGCACCAGGCCAGGTTCGCTCGACCTCCGATGCCGACGCCACCCGCCCTTATCAGACCTTCGATGGTCTCGCAGTTCGCGACATTGCGGAAATTGACAACACAGCCGCCAGCATCTACCAGTCTCTCGACCTGGGACTCACTCACCGCTCGAAGCGCTGGGGAGATTTTGGCGCCCACTATGTGTTCGCCGGCTCCTACACCTACTCGATGTTTTATGCCGATGCGAACAGCGGTATCCCAAGCGAGTGGTGGCCCAACTGGGACGCCTATGAACGTGGCCCCAGCGACTTTTACCAGCGCCACCGCTTCGTGGGCACCGCTGTCACCCGCTTGCCCTGGCGCTCGGAATTGAATCTCGTGGCTACGCTCGGCTCCGGCCTTCCTGTCAATCCGATCACCGGAGTAGATAACAACGGGGACAGTTACACCGTTGACCGCCCCATTGGGCTCGGCCGGAATTCATTCCGCGCACCCCTGCAGCAGGACTTCGACGCCGCGGTCGCGAAGCGTTTTCGTCTGCTTGAGCGACTCGACCTGCAGGCCCGCTTCCAGGTCTTCAACCTCTTCAATCACAACAACTACATCAAGCTGAACAACACTTTCGGGGAAGGCCCCGCGCCCGCCACTACCTGGCTGGCGCCCATCGCCGGCATCGCCAACGTGGATCCTGGCCGGCAGTTTGAGTTTGCGGTCCGCTTGATCTTCTGAAGAATTCTTGCGAAAATCCGCGCCTACGGAGCAACACAACTGCTCCGCTAAGCGAGGTCCCTTATGCTGCAAGGATTCAGGCAGTTTATTTTGCGCGGCAACGTTATCGATATGGCCGTCGGCGTTGTGATTGGAGCCGCTTTCGGCACGGTGGTCGGCGCCTTCACGAAAGATCTGCTTACCCCGCTGATTGCCGTGTTGGTCGGGAAACCAGATTTCTCGGCCCTGAGCTTCACTATCGGCAGCACTCCCTTTCCCGTCGGAGATTTTCTCAACGCGCTCATTTCGTTCCTGCTGGTCGCGGCCGCCGTCTATTTCTTCGTCATCACGCCGGTCAACGCGCTGGTAGCGCGCATGCGCACAGCGCCCGCGCCCGCCGATCCCACCACCCGCAAATGTCCTGAGTGTCTGAGTGAGATTCCGATCGCTGCCTCACGCTGCGCCCACTGTGCACAGCCCGTGGGCGTCGGAAGGGCGGCATAAATCTTGAGACTCCTTTATTCCACAAGTGCCGCTTTTCTCATGTTGGCTGTCGGCCTCACGGGGCAGTCGGCATCGCAGACTCAAACTGGCAGCCAGGCGACGGCTAGACTGTCGTCGCCAATCGAGCCCGGTACAATCAGCCGCGGCGTTTACTACAACAGCTCGCTCGAGTTCAGCTACAGACTTCCCATTGGATGGGTGGATCGCACGTCGCGAATGCAGGACGCTTCCGCCGATCCGGTGAAGTCCATGGTGCTGTTGGGAGTCTTCGGGCGGCCTCCGGAAGTTGTGGGCGAAGGCGTCAACTCGGCCGTGGTGATCGCAGCCGAAAGTGTTTCTTCCTACCCGGGATTGAAGGCCGCCGCACAATATTTCGGCCCTCTGACGGAACTCGTCGCTTCCAAAGGATTCACGGCAGTAGGAGAGCCCTATGAATTCCCCGTAGACGGCAAGCCCATCGTGCGCGCCGACTACAAGAAACCGATTGCCGGCATGACCATGCATCAGAGTTCGCTCGCGTGGTTGGCAAAGGGCTATGTGATTTCGTTCACGTTCATCGGCGGAAACGACGACGAAGTTCAGCAACTGCTCGAAGCCCTCAGCTTTGGAAAAAAGCGAGCCTCCAGCGGCCGCGATTGAGGCGATTGAAACGCACATTTTCGCACATGCAAAATGCCCCCTAAGTACAACCAGAATCAGGGTTTACCTCTGCGGTTCAGGGCTGAAAAATCCTCCCTTGTATGCTAAAATAGTACTCACTAATCAGAGCCGTAAGTGCTAGTCATTTCAGTAATTTGCCCCGGCCTCGGGGGCGCTGAGAGCGAGCCCGGCCTGAGCCCGAACGCTGGCAATTCTCCACGGGAGCAGAATGGCGACAAAAGGGATCAGCGCAGCCGTCGAAGAGAAAGAAAAAAACGGCCGTGCCGCTGCGAATGGCGGCAACGGCGAGTACACCGCCGATTCAATCAAGGTGTTGGGCGGTATGGAAGCCGTGCGCAAACGCCCGGCGATGTATATCGGTTCGACGGGTGACCTTGGACTGCATCATCTCGTCTACGAAGTTGTCGACAACTCCGTGGATGAGGCCCTCGCCGGTTTTGCCGACAAGATTGAAGCCACCATTCATATTGACAACTCCATCACCGTCGTAGACAACGGCCGCGGTATTCCAGTCGACGCCATGGATATTGACGGCGAAAAAGTGCCCGCCGCCCAGGTCGTGATGACCAAGCTGCACGCCGGCGGTAAGTTCGATACGTCTTCCTACAAGGTCTCCGGCGGCCTCCACGGTGTGGGCGTGTCCTGCGTGAATGCGCTCAGCGAAGAACTGGAGCTGGAAATCTGGCGTGACGGGTTTACCTGGGAGCAGACCTACTCTGCGGGAGAGCCGACCAGCAAACTGAAAAAAGCGGGAGCCACCAAGAAGCGCGGCACCAAAGTCCATTTCCTTCCGGACAAGAGCATTTTCACCGCCACCGAATATAACTTCGACACCCTGGCGCAGCGCTTGCGCGAGCTCGCGTTTCTGAACAAAGGCTTGCTCATCACGCTCACCGACGAGCGCACGACCGACGCGAAAACCGGCGAGCCCAAGCTCGTCGAGTTCAAGTACAACGGCGGCATCGCTGAGTTCATCAAGCACTTGAATCGCGGCAAGTCGGTGCTGCACGACCGCCCCATCTACATGGAAGCCGAACGCGACGGCGTAGTCATGGAGATTGGCCTGCAATACAACGACGGTTACTCCGAGACGGTTTTCAGCTTCGCCAACAACATCAACACCGTGGACGGGGGAACCCATCTTTCCGGTTTCCGCACATCGCTGACTCGCACCATCAATTACGCCGGACAGCAGATGGGACTGTTCAAAGACGTCAAGGAGAACCTCACAGGCGACGACGTGCGCGAAGGTCTGGTCGCCGTCATCAGCGTGAAACTGCCGCAGCCGCAGTTTGAAGGACAAACCAAGGGAAAGCTCAATTCCGACATCGCCGGCACCGTCCAGGCTTTCGTGAACGAGCGTTTGGGGGCCTATCTCGAACAGAATCCGACCGTCGCCCGGAAAGTCATCAACAAGGCCATCGACGCCGCCCGCGCCCGGGAAGCCGCCCGCAAGGCTCGCGATCTCACCCGCCGCAAAGGTGCACTCGACGGCGGCGGCTTGCCCGGCAAGCTGGCGGATTGCTCTGAGCGCCAGCCGGAACGGTGTGAGCTGTTCCTGGTAGAAGGCGAGTCCGCAGGCGGTACTGCCAAGCAGGGGCGCGATCGCCGTTTCCAGGCCATTCTGCCCCTCAAGGGCAAGATCCTCAACGTAGAGAAAGCGCGTTACGACAAGATGCTGGCCCACGAAGAGATTCGCGCCATGATTACGGCGCTCGGCACCGGCATCGCCAAGGAAGATTTTGACATCGCCAAGCTGCGTTACGCCAAGGTCATTCTCATGACCGACGCCGACGTGGACGGTAGCCACATTCGCACCCTGCTGCTCACGTTCTTTTTCCGCCACATGCAGGAACTGATCAAGCGCGGCAACGTGTTCATCGCCCAGCCGCCGCTCTACTCCATCAAGAAAGGCAAGGCACAGCAGTACATCAAAGACGACCGGGATTTCGTGAAAGTCATGGTCAAGCGGGCTTCCGAAGGCCTGGTAGTTCGCTACGGCGACGGCGCGGCCAAGGTGGAAGGCGCCGCTCTTACCAAGTTCATCACCGTGCTCAACGAATACCTGACTGTCTTCGACAAAGTGAACAAGCGGCTACGCGACGAAAGCGTGACCGAACTGCTGCCCAAGCTTGATCTTTCCAAGCGCGCGGACTTCGAAGGCGAAAAGAAGGCCCCCGGCAAGAAGATCGAGAGGCTGGAAAAGGAACTGAAGAAGCTGCAGAAAGAACACGCCTTCAAATCGGTAGAGGCGCGTTTCGACGAAGAACACAACTTGTGGGAAGTGGCGTTCCTGAACTCGCAGGGTGCGGAGCACGTCATCAGTTGGGAACTGGTCTCCACGCCGGAGTGCCGCCAGCTGATCTCGAAGTACAAGCAGATCGAAACCTACATGGTACCTCCGTTCGTCGTGGAAACCGTGGCCAAAGCTGCTCCGGGTAACGGCAACGCCGAGGAAGAACTGAGCGTCGCCGAAGCGGAAGATCTCGAGAAGACACAGAAGAAGACCGCCAAGCCTGTCACCAAGAAGAAAACGGCTGAACCTGTCGTCGTGGAGAAGACCTCCGCGCGCGACCTGTTCGACTATGTTCTGGCGGAAGGCCGCAAAGACTACACGGTGCAGCGCTACAAAGGCCTGGGTGAAATGACTGCGCCGCAGCTCTGGGAAACCACTATGGATCCCGAGCGCCGCACTCTGCTTTCCGTCAAGCTGGAAGATATCGCCGAGTGCGAAGCCATCTTCACCACGCTGATGGGCGAAGACGTCGAGGCGCGCCGCAAGTTCATCGAAGACAATGCCCTCGATGTCAAGAACCTGGACATCTAGCGCTTACGCCTCGGCTGCGGCTTTCAGTCGTCCCTTTTCGCAAATCTGCATCGCTAACCCGCCCTGCAGGTAAGCGACCACCCAAAGAAAGGCCGCGGTCGCCGGAATCGCCATGAATGGCAGAACCGCGACCAGCGCGATTCCCGCAATCAGCGCCATCAACGAAAAGAAAGCAAGTCGCAGAAATCCGCCCAGGTGCGTGAGCAGCAAGAGCGCGTTCCCCGGAACATTGAAGAAACTCCAAAGGTGCTTCGTCAGCGCATAACGCACTTCCGCGGCGGCAAATAGGGGAATCGCCAGGGCGACAAGAATCAATGGCCCTACATGCTCGGTCACATACAGCGACGCCATACGGCCAGTGATGTCCGAAAAGGCTTCGTGCGGACGGCTGAGAATCACGTTGAACACCCACTGGATCAGTTCCTGGATGCGTGCATCCCATTCCTCCGCAGCCCATGCCTTCATGAGGATGAGTGGAATCACAAAGTATCCCAGCCACATCAGCCCCAACACGAAGCCCTCGAGAAACATGCGGCCGGCGTGTCTCGCCTGTGGCAGCAGCCTCACATCTTTGCGGCCTCGCCGCCGCGTCGCTTCCATGACCCAGCCCAGGCTGGCTAGCACACCGGCCAGCGGAATCCACCAGAAAAACGGGATCCAGAACAACGGGACTGCGAACAGCGACAAGGGAAGCCAGAAAAGCAGCGTAATCACCAGCAGGCTCGGCACCCATCCCTTCTGATGAAAGGGCCAGGTCAGAAAATTCCCCGCCGGTGCCGGCGTTGCAGGCACTGCGACCACTGGAACTGGCGCGGGAATGCTGATCGCGGCTGCAGGCAGCGGCGCCGCGCTAGCCGGCATGGGAACGCTGATCGCGGCCGAAACAAGGGGGGCGTTGCTGACTGGCACCAGCGCTGGCGGCGGTGGCGTCGCCGTGAACTCCGGTGTGCGGAGCAGTTCCTCCACCCGCTTCCAGTCCGTCATCGTTTCGGTACGGGCATAGTCCGACGTCTGAAGGTGGCCCTGCGCCACAAGACCCTGGATCTGCGCCAACGTGTAGGGACCGTGCTGCTCCCCATTGCGATATACAAAAATGGTCACGCCCCATTCCTCCCCGACCGCTTTCCCGCCCTTACTGGGTCACGTTATATATGTCGTTTCCTAAAGCAATGTCAAGATTGAATCCCTGGCGTCGCCCGTCCCCCACGATGCGACCCTGAGGTGCGATCCCATCTTTTGCTGAATCAGTAAGTTGCCGCGTGACCTGCAATTGTTGTGGCTATGATCGCCAGGGCATTGCCAGTACCAATCACATCGGCGAAAACTGGCTCTCGAATGGAGAACCGCATGGCAAATCTCAGCGCTTGTGCCCCGCCTTCCCGATCCCATTTCGTCTCTGCGCTTCGATTGCAGGAGAGTTTCCTGGCGGATCTCGAGAAACGTGCCTTGGTGTGGCTGGCGGACCGCGCACCCGATCGCGTCAACTCAGACCACCTCACGGCTTTGGGCTTCACCTCTCAGTGCATCGCCGGAGTGTGCTACGTCGTCGCGCGCCACCACCCATACGCCCTGCTCGCTGGCATTGTCTGCCTTGCCCTGAACTGGCTGGGCGACAGTTTGGATGGCACGCTCGCCCGGGTGCGCAATCGCCAGAGGCCGCGCTACGGCTTCTACGTGGATCACGTGACCGACACCTTCGCCGCATTTTTCCTCATGGGAGGAATGGCGCTCTCGGGATACGTGCATCCGGTGATCGCCGTCGGAATGCTGATCGCGTTCCTCATGCTCTCGATCGAGAGCTATCTTGCCGCCCACACGCTCGGCCGTTTCCGCCTTTCTCATTGGAAACTCGGCCCCACTGAAATCCGCCTGCTGCTTGTCGTCGGCAATCTTGCTCTGCTTCGATACCCGTCCGTAACCGTTTTCGGCAAAACCATGCTGTTGTTCGATCTCGGAGGCAGCATCGCCATCGCGGGAATGTCTCTCATGCTGATTTTTTCCGCTTTGCGGCATGGGGCGGAGCTGTATCGCGAAGAGAGGTTGCCGTGATGGACTCAGCTCGTGAACCGAAGATGGCTGCTTTGCCCGGGTGTCTTCGGTTCTGGAGATTCTCGTTCGTGGGCTTGCTAGGCTTCACGCTGCAGATTGCGCTCTTGAAATTGTTGACGCAGGCAGGAGTGAAGTATCTCGCAGCTACCGCGCTCGCCGTAGAGGCAGCAGTATTGCACAATTTCCTCTGGCATTTGTGTTACACCTGGCCGGACCGGCAGACCGCACCCAACCAGATGCTTCTTCGCTTCCTCCGCTTTCAGCTGAGCAACGGTGTGGCGTCCCTCCTCGGCAATCTGGCATTGATGTACCTGCTCGTGGATGTGGCACAATGGCCCCTCGCTGCTGCCAATCTGGTCACCGTTCTCTGTTGTTCCGCGATGAACTTCGTCGCTGGCGACCGCTGGGTTTTTGCAACATCGCCGGACGCGCTAGCTGCCGCTTCGGCCCCGGTCGCTCATCAGCAGCAGACTGCGCTGCGCGAAGGGAACGTAGATCAATGCCGCTGTCGAACCGAGCGCCAGGCCCAGCCCGATCTGCGGAGCCAGCAGGAACGGAGCCAGCGCCCACAGTCCGTCAAGGATGAGAAGCGGAATGAAAAGCCTCTGGAAGCGTCGGCTCAGGTCCTTCACATCGAACGAAACTGCCGCGGCCAGGAAGAGACGAACGGGTATACCGATAATCGCCGTCACCACAATCAAGGAGACGACCCAGTCCGGCTTGCCAAACACCTGCTCAAGCAGGTCCTCGATTCGCCCCAGCCGTGCCAAAACAACTACATAGAAGCTGAAATACATCGTTTGGATAAGAAAGAAAAGAACGCGCACAGAACGGCGCGAGGTCTGTGGTAATTCTTCCATGCGCGTGAGCACAGAGCGCGAAGTCTCTTCCGATGCAGTCGTGGTGCGAATGTTACCTGTTTTCGCCTGTGCGGGAACGGTTGCCTCTCCGCATTCCACCGGGGCCAGAAAGCGGTATCCGCGCCGCGCAAGGGTCTCGATAAAGCGAGGATTATTGGCGGTATCGCCCAACACTTCCCGCAATCGATTCACGATGCTGTTCAGGCTGTGGTCGAAGTCAACAAAGGTATCTTCCGCCCAGAGCTTTTGCCGCATTTCTTCCCGGGTTACAACTTCGCCCGGCCGCTCTAGCAAGAGAAGGAGGACCTGAAATGGCTGCTCTTGCACCCGCAGCCGGACGCCCGATTTGCGCAGTTCCCCTGTGGCAGCGTCTGCTTCATAGACGCCGAAACGGAACCGCCGGTTTTGCGTGGGCGGAGACATCGCCGCTCATCATAACCGAGAGAAGGCGCAGGCGGTCACCCTGGCTCATCTGCGTTATTGTGCTTCAACTCGCTTTCGGGGTTACGGCGCACGCTGCCGACCTCGGACCGCAGACCATCGCTGCTTTCAATCATTATGTGCAGTTAAGCGAGCGGCGAATGACGACCGAGACCGAAACAGACGGCTTCCTGTGGATTGACCGCCTGCCTGCGCAAAAGCAGAATGAGGTACTTTTGCAAACGGAACTGTGGTCACTGAGCGACTCGAAACCCTCGACAACGGCACGCCCATTGCTGTTCCCGGCGGCCTGATCCATCATTGGATTGGCACTGTCTTCATCCCCCAGGTCACAGTGCCCGAGGTTCTCGCTTTCATGCGGGACTACGATCAGCAAGCGAAGTTCTTTCAGCCTGACGTGCAGCGCTCCAGACTGATGGAGCACAACGGCAATCACTTCAAAGTTTTCCTGCGTTTGCAGAAGACCAAGGTCGTCACCGTTGTCCTTGACACTGAGTACGATGTGGACTACACGATACTCGATGACCACCACGCCCTCAGCCGTTCCTACAGCACCCGCATTGCTGAAGTAGAGAAACCCGGACAGCCGGATGAGTTCGAAAAACCGGTCGGCCATGACAGCGGATTTATGTGGCGCTTGTACTCTTATTGGCGTCTGCAGCAACGCAACGGGGGAACTTACGTGCAGTTGGAAGCCATATCCCTTACGCGTGACATTCCTGAAGCCCTAGGTTGGCTGCTGCGTCCGTTCATTACCAGCATTCCCAGGCAGTCTCTCGAATTCACTCTAGGCCACACCCGCGATGGTGTCTTGCGCAGTGTGCCAGCACCGAAGCCCAATAGATAGCCCCCTTGCCGCCCGATGTTACTTTCTGTTACGGACGTGCTATCCGAAATGCGTGGCGCTTACTGCCCGCTGCAAGTTTTCCCAGCACGCCCGTTCTGACGTTGAGAGCGGAAATCCTCCTCCTTCCGCTGCCACTCAGACCGGGAGGAAGCGCAAATGAAGAAGCTGCTCGTCATTCTGTTTTGCCTGTGCTCGATTGCGTATGCGGAAGAAGCTGCCGACAACGCAAGCGCGCCCGCTTTGACCATTTACAACCAGAATTTCTTCGTGGCGCGGGAGCATCTGCCGCTTGATTTGAAGTCCGGAGTCAATCACGTTGATTACGCTGGTGTCGCCGCGCATCTGGAACCGGATTCCGTCATTCTGCGTGACCCCGCGGGGCGCGCTCTGCAGGTTCTCGAACAGAATTATCGCAACGATCCCATTTCTCAGGAACTGTTGCTGTCGTTCTATGAAGGCAAGACCATCAACTTTCTGGTCCAGCACGGTGACCGCCAAGAGACCGTGCCAGGGAAGATCATCCGCAGCGGCTACATACCCAGCGTGAACTATGCGCAGGCGTACCCCCAGCCCGGTCTTGGCCAGCCCATCGTGGAAATGGATGGTGTCTTGCGCTTCGGCCTTCCGGGTCAGCCGCTGTTCCCGGCACTGGGCGAAGATTCCATTCTGAAACCGACCCTGAGCTGGTTGCTGCAGACCAACTCTCCGGGAAAGTTCGACGCTGAAATTTCCTATGTCAGCAGCGGCATGAGCTGGCAAGCTGACTATAACCTCGTCGTATCCAATGGGACAAACAGAACCGATCTGCTCGACATGGTGGGCTGGATCACCATGCGCAATCAGAGCGGCAAGACCTTCGAGAACGCGCGTATCAAGCTGCTGGCAGGAGATGTGAACAAGATCGAAAGCGGCACGGTCAGCAACCGCGTCTACGCAGCTGCGAAAATGGCCGATGAAGTGGCGATGGCGCCGGTAGTCCGCGAAAAATCCTTCGATGAATTCCATCTTTACACCCTGCAGCGGCCGGCCACTTTACGCGACCAGGAGACCAAGCAGGTCGAATTCGTGCGTGGCACCGGCATTCACGCTCAACGGCTCTACATTTACGATGGCGCCAAGGTCGAGCAGTACGGGTACTACAGTCAAGAGCAGGTCCGCCAGGACGTCGGCTACGGCACTGCCTCGAATTCGAAAATCTGGGTCATGGAGGAGTTCAAGAACTCTGATGTGAATCACCTTGGCATTCCTCTTCCCAAAGGGAAGCTTCGCTTTTACCGGCGAGACGAAGATGGCCGCCTGGAGTTTGTCGGGGAAAATACCATCGACCACACGCCCAAGGACGAAACCATCCGCGTCTACACGGGCAATGCTTTTGACATCGTCGGGGAGCGCAAGCGCACCAGTTATCACGTGGACTCCTCCCGCGACTGGATGGATGAGTCCTTCGAGATACATGTGCGCAATCACAAGAAGGAGCCCGTTGAAGTCCGGGTGCTCGAGCACATGTATCGCTGGACCAACTGGAGATTGGTGGAGCAGTCCCACGATTCGCGAAAGAGGGACGCGCAGACCATCGAATTCCCTGTCACGGTTCCACCTGATGGGGAGCAGATCGTGACTTACACCGTGCACTACTCCTGGTGAGAGACGGCTGGCGCAGGCGTTGCCGGGGCGGCGCCCCACCGCACCTCCGGATACAGACGACTGAATGCCAGCCAAAGCACGGCGATGAGCGCGAATATCAGCACGCTGCCCTCGGGGCCAACCGAGCCGCCGGTAAGCCACGAGGGGCCGTGAAAGGAAGAACGCAGCAGATGACCGGGCGTCGGCAAGCCGCTGTCTGGCGCCGAGTACAGATAGCTCTCCGCCCAGTCCCAGGCGGCGTGGAAGCCCACCGCAAACCACAGAGTGCCTGTGCGGCGCAGCGTCAGGCAGAAAAACAAGCCGAGAAAGGCGGCAGCGATAACGCCCGTCCACGCTTCTCCTTCATTTCCAAAATGTATGCATCCGAATCCCGCAGAAAGCAGCACGGCGGCTGGCCAGAAGCCGATTCCCATGCTCAACGTGAACTGCGTGTAGCCGCGAAAGAGAAATTCCTCAAAGAAACTGACAACCAGAAAAAATACTCCCCAGTAGGCAGCGAACTTCCAGATGCGCGCTCCGTGCAACGCCAGGCTGCCGAAAGTAAATAAGCCAGCCAATCGCATGGCTAGCAACAGTCCGGTCAGCGACACGATCCCCCATGCCGCCCCTGCCCAGAACGGCTTGGTGAATGCGCCCCGCCGCGGCAGGCCGTAGTCCCCTGCCGGACGCCGTTCAATCCGCGACATGATCACGGCTGGCACCGCCGCTGCGGTCAGCAGTTCCGCTTCGAAAAGCAGCCCCCACCACAGCGTACTCACTCCGCGCTCTTCGTTTCCCGACCGCTGAAACAGGAATCCGGCCAGCAGAATCATTGTCGCGGCCAGGAGCAGGTAGAGCGTCAATCTCCATCCCGCACGCAGGCCGTGAGGCCCCATGAAGATGCGGTGCATCCTCTCGTAAGACGCTGTTGAATGGGCAGGCGGTTCGGAGAGATTTGCCGGCGGCAAATCGGGGGATGGCTGAGTATCGCCTGTTTCCCAAGGCTCTGGTTTGAGTTCGTCCATGTTCGGATTTCCCGAACCGTCCCCGGACATGGTAAAACACTCGCCTTCCCTTCTATGGGCGATTTCTTTACACGCGAACGTTTTGGGCAGCCACAGGTGCTTGCCGGATTCCTCCTGCTGGGGTTCCTCGGCCAGTGCATCTGGCTGATCTCGCACGACACGCGGCCGCTCGAAGTGGAGCAAACCGATGTCTTCCGCATCGAGGAAGCATTC
>Ga0335079_10002014_pt1 | contig 23385 bp, 25 predicted proteins | sample Lox_Sample_33_FD_206719 | JGI IMG/M metagenome (GOLD analysis project Ga0335079, IMG submission 206719) | Soil microbial communities from Loxahatchee National Wildlife Refuge, Florida, United States - Lox_Sample_3.3 | ecosystem: Environmental > Terrestrial > Soil > Wetlands | place: USA... | reverse complement strand
GGCTCGCCGCGACGGAGCTCGAGCAGGACGCTCCGACGATCGCCGACCGCGTGCGCGAGACGGGGGCGGCGCTGCGCGATCTTCGCGGGCGGTTCCTCGCCGCACCCCACAAGCCGTCGGGGCCCACCCGCCGGCAGGCCGCTCTCGGCTCGCTCGTCGACGAGCTCGACTGGATCTTCTCGCTGCTCGCCCCGCCGGCGCAGCCGCCCGCACTCGACGTCTGCCCGCAGGAGAACGCGGCGGCGCTCTCCGCAATCGTCGACGCGCTCAGGGTGACGTCGGTCACGCTCGAAAGCGGGGAGGGCCGGCCGGACATCGGCCGGCTCCAGGAGACGCGGCGCGACCTGGCGCACGCGCTCGCCCGCCGGATCGTCGCGCTCCCGTCCGTCGCGGACGAGGCCGCGCTCCGGTCGACATTCGCTTCGGCCTTCCGAATCAGGGCGCTCTCGGGCGGGGCCGAGCAGGCAGCACGGTATGCACTCGCCGCGACCGGGCACGCGCTCGCCGACGCCGACGAGCAGCTCCCACGGCGCGCGGTGCTGCACGCGACCGAGCGGACGACCGTCGAGCACACAAGCCCTCGCGACGTGTGGTTCCGCAACAGCATTCGCGGCGCGATCGGCCTCGCGATCGCCGTCTACGTCGCGCAGCGCCTCGGTGTGCAGCACGGGTTCTGGGTGGTTCTCGGGACCCTTTCGGTGCTGCGCTCGAATGCGCTCGGAACGGGGTGGTCGATCGTCTCCGCGCTGGCCGGCACCGCTGTCGGCATCGTCGTCGGCGCGCTGCTCGTGATCGCGATCGGCTCGCACGAGAACGTCCTGTGGGTCGTCCTTCCGTTTGCGGTGCTGGTCGGCTCCTATGCACCGCGCGCGATCTCGTTCGCCGCCGGACAGGCCGGGTTCACCGTCGTCTTGTTCGTGCTGTTCAACATCATCCAGCCGGTCGGCTGGCGTGTCGGCCTCGTGCGCATCGAGGACGTGGCGATCGGCTTCGCGATCAGCCTCGTCGTAGGGGTCCTGTTCTGGCCGCGCGGCGCCGCCGCGCTCCTGCGCGAGAATCTCGCCGACGCCTATGCGCGCAACGCCGACTACGTCGTCGCGGCCGAGCGCGACCTCGTCGCCGGCGGCGACGGCGCAGCGACCACGGCGGCTGCCGCGGCCGCTGCTGCGCATCGTCTCGACGATGCCTACCGTCAGTCGCTCGGCGAGCGCGCGGCTCGGAGCGACGGTGCCGTCAACTTCGCACCGCTGGTCGCCGGTGCAGCCCGCCTTCGCCGGGCCGCGCAGTCGCTCTCGGCGCTCGCACAGCTGACCGACGGGCACGAGCGGCTCACCGCGTGCGCCGCCAACCTCGACGGCGAGGTGCACGCGCTCCGCGCCTGGTACGTCACGCTCGGCGATGCGCTCGTGCGCGGCACGTCTCCGCCGCCGCCGCACGCCCGCGACGCGGCGGGTCGCAGCCGGCTCGTGGACTGCGTCCGCGCGGCGCTCGCCAGCGGCGACCGGGCGAAGATGCGGCCCGCGCTCGACCTGATCTGGGCGAGCGAGCACCTCGATTCCCTCTGGCAGCTCGAGGAGCACCTGAGCCGCGAGGCCGCGAGCGTTACCTAGAACACGCCGGCGTAGCCGTTCAACGCGGGCTGCCCGCCGAGATGGGCGTAGAGCACGCGCGAGCCCGCCGCGATGCGCCCGGAGGCGACGAGGTCGATGAGTGCGGCCATCGATTTCCCCTCGTAGACCGGGTCGGTGAGCATGCCCTCGAGCCGCGCACAGAGGCGGATCGCCTCGACGGTCTTTGCGTCCGGGATGCCGTAGGTGCCGGCATGCCACTCGTCGAGGAGGACGATCTCGTCGTCGGCGAGTGGGCGGCCGAGGCCGATCGCCTCGGCGGTGCGGCGGGCGATGCGCGTGATCTGCGCGCGCGTCTCGGGCACGGTCGCCGACCCGTCGATCCCGAGCACCGCACGCGGCTGGTCCTGCGCGGCGAAGCCGGCGATCATTCCGGCCTGCGTCGAGCCGGTGACCGAGCAGACGACGACCGTGTCGAAGAAGGTCCCGAGCTCCCGCTCCTGCTCGGCGACCTCGCCGGCCCAGCGGGCGAAGCCGAGCCCACCCAGCGGGTGGTCGCTCGCCCCCGCCGGGATGGCATACGGCCTGCCGCCGCGCTCCTCGACGTCGGCCAGCGCTTGCTCCCAGCTCGGCCGCACGCCGATGTCGAACCCGGCCGGGTCGAGCCGGACCTCGGCGCCCATGATGCGGGAGAGCAGGATGTTGCCCACCTTGTCGTAGACCACATCGGGCCAGTCCACCCAGTGCTCCTGGACGAGCACACAGGCGAGGCCGAGCCGCGCCGCGACGGCGGCGACCTGCCGCGTGTGATTCGACTGGACGCCGCCGATCGAAACGAGCGTGTCGCAGCCCTGTGCGAGCGCGTCCGCAGCGAGGTACTCGAGCTTGCGTACCTTGTTGCCGCCGTACGCGAGGCCGGAGTTGCAGTCCTCGCGCTTCGCCCAGATCTCGACCCGGCCGCCGAGCTGCTCCTCGAGGCGCTGCAGACGATGGACGGGCGAGGGGCCGAAGAGCAGCGGCACGCGGTCGAAGTCGGCGAGACCCACCGCCGGGCAGCCTAATCGACGATCATCAGCGGCTGGACGTGAGCTCCGGTTCCCGAGAGACGCCCGAGGTCCTGATCGTCGGCGGCGGCGCGATCGGCGTCGCCGCGGCATTCGAGCTCGCCGGCCGGGACGTCGAGGTCGCGCTCGTCGATGCCCGGCCGACGGTCGGAGCCGAATGCTCCTACGGCAACGCCGGCCTGGTCTCGCCGAGCCATTGCATTCCCCTCGCGCGGCCCGGCGTGCTGCGCAGCGTGCCCGGCTGGCTGCGCCCCGGAGGAGCGGTTCACATCCGCCCGCGCCCGTCGCCGGATCTCCTCCGGTTCGGGCTGCTCCTGGCGCGGTGCTCGCGCCGCGACCGAATGGTCGCCGGGCTGCGCGTGCTCCGCGACATGTCGCGCGCGAGCCGTGACCTCTTCGAGGACCTGACCGGCGACGGGCTCGACCTCGGCTACCGCCGAGACGGAGTGATGAACGTCTGCGCGACCGAGCCCAGCTGGGAGGCGCTGCGAGAGGACGCGGAGCTGCTGCGCCGCGAGGGCTTCGAGCCCGAGGTGCTGGACGCCGAAGGAGCCTGCGGCGTCGAGCCGTCGCTCAATCCGGAGATCGCGGGCGCGGTGCTCTGGGCCGAGGACGGTCACTGCGAGCCCGGCCGGTTCGTCGACGAGCTCGCGCGGGTGGCGCAGGAGCGCGGCGCCCGGTTCGAGCTCGGGACGAGCGTGACCGGATTCGAGCGCGCACACGACGGGTCGATCGCCGGCGTTCGGACCACGGCGCGCGTGCTGCGACCGCGCACGGTCGTGCTCGCAGCGGGCTCGTGGACCGCGCCGCTGGCGCGCCTTGCAGGAACGCGGATCCCGCTCGAGCCCGGGAAGGGCTACCACGTTCAGGTTCCGGTCGGGCCGGCGCCGCAGCTGAGGCTGCCCTTGATCTTCCAGGAGTCCGTCTTCGCGGCCACGCCGATGGGCGGTGCGCTTCGCCTTGCCGGAACGATGGAGTTCGTCGGCCTCGACCCGCGCCCTTCGGAGCGGAGGGCGCGCCGGCTGCTGGACGAGGCGCGAATCTATCTCGCCGGCCTCGACGAGCCCGGCGAGCACACGACGTGGTCCGGGCTGCGCCCGTGCACGCCCGACAGCCTGCCGATCGTCGGCTGGAGCGTCCGGGTCCCGAACCTCGTGATCGCGACCGGGCATGCCATGCTCGGGATCACGCTCGCGCCCGCGACGGGCCGCATGGTCGGTGAGCTCGTCCGGCAGATGCCGTCGGAGCTGCCGCGCGAGGCGCTCTCACCCGCGCGGTTCGGCGCCTAGCCCCTCAGGGCGACCGCCGCCTCGGGGGTGGCGACGTGGAAGCTGAAGCTCTCTTCGAGGTACAGGCGTACCGACTCGGCGTCGTGCGAGTCGTAGCCGATGGAGAGGTCCTGGCCCGCGTCGAGGACGAAGTCGCCGCCGCGCAGGCTGACGAGGACGCCGCCGTCGAGGCCGGGCGCCCAGAGGATCGGGCCGTTCGTGATCGACTTCAGATGGTCGACCAGTGGATAGCCGTCCGGTGCGCTCTCGGTGACTCGGCGGTAGTGCTCGCTTCCGAGCGCGAGCCCGAACGGGCCGGCGACCCCGCTCGAGAGGAGTCGCTCGACGGCGCGCGCGAGCTGGTGCCGGTAGCCGTCCGGATCGCCGGCGAGCGATCCCGGCTCCTGCGTGGAGCTCTCGGCGATGCCGCGCGCGACGCCGGGCCAGCCGTTGAGCACGGCGGCGTTCTCTGCGCTCGCGATGCGGAAGGCGGCGGCGTCGAGAGGAGCGAGATCGACGTCGTCGGCGCCGCGGTCGGCATCGCGGAGCTCCTCGCGCGACAGCTCGAACGCGGCGCGGACCTCGACCAGGGGCAGGACGACCCGCCGACGGCCCGACACGCCCTCGACCGGTGCGCCCTCGGCCTGCGTCGTCCGGCCGAGGGGCGTGGCCGAGTGGGCCCAGCCGTGCGGCCCGCTGAAGTCGACGAGCCGCCGCGCGGCCAGCGCGGGCTCGAGACGCTGGCGTGCTTCTCCGTCGAGGAGCTGCCAGGTCTCGTCGCTGATCGGGGCGAGCGGTCGTAGCAGATGGTTCACGGCGATGCTCCTCTCAGGTTGCCGATTCCGAGCGAGTCGTCCTCGGCGTCGGGCTGGTCGTCTACGGCTTCCTCCGCGGGCGCGGGCGCCGCGGCCGGGCCTGCCGGCGGATCGTCGACGAATGCGGCAGCGGGGGCGAAAAAGAGGGTTCCGGTGACGGCGGTCGAGAAGTCGAGGATCCGGTCGTAGTTGCCCGCGGGCTTGCCGACGAACATGTTCGTCAGCATCTGCTCGATCACGCCGGGGTCGGCCGTGTAGCCGATGAAGTACGTGCCGAACTCGGCGATCCCGACCCGGCCGAAGGGCATGTTGTAGCGCAGGATCTGCCGCTCCTCGCCGTCCTCGTCCGTGATCGTGTTCAGCGCGACGTGCGAGTTCGACGGCTTGATGTCGTCGGGTAGCTCGAGATCGCTCAACTTCGTCCGGCCGATCGCGCGCTCCTGTTCCTCGACGGGCAGCGCGTCCCAGGCGGCGAGGTCGTGCAGGTACTTCTGGACGACGACGTAGCTCCCACCCGCGAAGGTCGGATCCTCGTCGCCGACGATGCCGGCGGCGCCGGCCGCGTCCCCCTCGGGGTTCTCGGTCCCGTCGACGAAGCCGAGCAGATCGCGGTCGTCGAACGAGCGGAACCCGTGCACCTCGTCGACCACGCGTGCGGCGCCCGACAGGCGGTCGGTCACACGCTGCGCAAGCTCGAAGCAGAGGTCGAGACGGTGAGCGCGGATGTGCACGAGCAGGTCACCGGGCGTCGAGACGGCGGTGTGCCGGGCACCCGTGATCTCGCGGAACGGATGCAGCGCCGCAGGACGAGGAGACCCGAACAGTCGGTCCCAGAGCTCGCATCCGAGACCGACGACGCAGGTGAGCTCGCCCTCGGGGATGCGAAAGCCGACCGAGCGCTTCAGGCCGCTCAGGTCGGCAAGGAGCTCGCGTGTCGTCTCCTCGCCGCCCGCATCGACGGTCAGCACGAGCATGATCGCGGCCTCCGTCAGCGGTGACAGGACTGCCTGGGGCTCCGGGGGGCTCGGCACGGTCGCTCAGGCTTCCTGTTTCGGTATCCGCAACGTCCGGACGCCGGTCGAGCTGATCCACGTCGCGGTCTCGCTGTCGACGATCTTGACGAGCATGTGGTTGCAGTGCGGGCAGCGAAGGACGACCCCGGCGCTGCGGTAGGCGTGCATCGCGCCGAGCGGCTCGTCGACGCCGCAGTTACCGCACGTTCCCAGTGCCGGCGTCATATCCGTCCCGAAGATCTCATGCAGCAGCCCTGCGACGCTGTTGCCGTCGAGTCTCGATGCGTCCATCGTCAGCCTCCCGTCGGTCCGAAGCGTTCGGTCTTGATCCGGCGCGGCTCGTGTCCCAGCCGTACGAGGGCGTTCGCGACGGACTCGACGAACGGCGTCGGCCCGCACACGAAGACCAGGGGCCGTTCGTTCGGGCCCGGGGCGACCTCGCGCAGCATCGCCTCGTCGATTCGTCGTGCATATCCAGTCCATCCGTCCGGCTGGACGCGCGTGAGCGTATGCACCACGAGGAGCCGGTCACCCGCCCGCCGTTCGAGCTCGTCGCGGTAGATCACGTCGTCCCAGGCGCGCGAGGAGAAGAGAAGCCGCATCTCCGCGTCGCTTCCGGCGGCGGCACGCCGGCGGATCATCGCCATCAGCGGCACGACTCCCGAGCCGCCCGCGACGAGCAGCACCGGCCCACCCTCGGCCGGCTCCCAGACGAAGTACCCGCCGACCGGCCCGCGCAGCTCGATCCGGTCGCCCGGTCGAAGCTCGTCGGTCAGGTACGGCGATACCTCCCCGTCGTCGAGGCGCTCGACGGTCAACTCGAGCCGGGCGCCGTCCGGCGCCGAGGCGATCGAGTAGCTGCGTTCCGCCTGGTAGCCGTCCTCGGCGGTCAGGCGGACGTCGACGTGCTGGCCTGCGCGATGGCCGGGCCATTCGGGGACGTCGAAGGCGATCGTCTTGGTGCGCGCCGTCTCGGCGGCCACGTCGACGACGTCCGCCACGCGCCATGTCAGTCGCCCCAGTACCGCTGCTCCCGCCACGGGTCGCCGTAGTTGTTGTAGCCGTTCGTCTCCCAGAATCCCGGCTCGTCGATCGCCTGCAGCCGCAGCTCGCGCACCCACTTGGCGCTCTTCCAGAAGTACAGGTGGGGGACGAGCATGCGAGCCGGGCCGCCGTGCTGGGGGTCGAGCGGCTCGCCGTCGTACTCGAAGACGATCCACGCCCTCCCGCCGGTCAGATCCTCGAGCGGCAGGTTCGTCGTGTAGCCGCCGTCGGCGAGCTGCACGGTGTGCTCGGCCGACGTATCGACGCCGTCGAGCAGTGTGTCGACCGAGACTCCGCGCCACACCGTGTCGAGCTTCGACCACTTGGTCACGCAGTGGATGTCGTGCGTGACCTCTTCGCTCGGCAGCGAGCGAAACTCGTCCCAGCTCCAGCGCCGCGGCTCGTCCACCTCTCCGGTGACCGAGAAGTCCCACTGGTCGAAAGGCGTGCGCGGCGTCGGTCCCGCGGAGAGAACCGGGAAGTCCGGGGTCACGTACTGGCCGGGCGGAACGCGCCCGCGATCGGCGTCGGATCGCCGCCGGCCGTGAAACCCGCGCGAGACGAACGACATGGGACCGCGACTGTATCGCGCTCGCCTGCAGCCGGCCGTCCGGGCACACCCGTTCCTAGCCGAATGTGAACACGTAGGCCTCGACGCCGGGCGCGAGCAACGTGATCTCGAACGTCCGGTCGGCGATCGCTCCCGGCTCGCGAATCAGCTGATAGAGGCGCTGTTCGGCGACCAGCCCGTTGCCCCGTGCATCGACGTCGATCCCATGTGCGTCGCCCGGGGGCTCGCCGTCGACGGTTACCCGGAACGGGACCGTCACGTCTCTGCTCGGCGGGCCCATCACGAGGTTGACGTCGCGGGCGTGGAAGCGGAACACGATCCGCCCCTCGGGCCCGTCGAGGACGCTCGCGCGGCCGGCGATGCTCCAGTCGCCGGAGAGCGCCCACGTGTTGAGCCGCAGCGACGCGGGCACGGTGTACGGGGTCGTGCGGTCGAGTGCCGCCGCTCCCGGGGAGGCGAAGCTCTCCCCCTGCTGGTAGCCGAGGTACGTCTCCGGTGACCCGAGGTTCGTCCAGTCCGCCTGCGCCTCGTAGCCCGTAGGCGTGAGGTCGACCAGATCGTCCCCGATGTCCTCGCCACCGGCTTCGCGGAGCAGCTGCTGTACCACCCACTCGCACTCGTCGTAGTCACCCTCGCCGAAGTGGTGGTAGCGGATCCGCCCCTGCGCATCGGCGATGTAGACGGCCGGCCAGTACATGTTGGTGAACGCGCGCCAGACTGCGTAGTCGCTGTCGAGCGCGATCGGATACTCGACACGCATGGCTGTAGCTGCGGCGCGCACGTTGTCGACGTCGCGCTCGAACGGGAACTCCGGTGTGTGAACGCCGACGGTGGTCAGCCCGCGATCGCGGTACTTGTCGGCCCAGGCACGAACGTAGCCGAGCGTGCGCAGCCAGTTGATGCACGTGTAGGTCCAGAAGTCGACGAGCACGACGCGCCCGCTGAGGTCGGCCGGGCGGAGCGCCGGCGAGTTGAGCCAGCCGGTGGCGCCCTCGAAGCCCGGAAGGTGTGACTCGACCCCCAGCTGCGCCGCGCCGGGGTGGCGACGGAGGCCGAAGAGGCTCACTCCGGGCCTGCCGGGTCCGGAGTGACGAGGTCGGCGTGCTCCGGGTGGCGGTCGATCCACGCCCGGACGAACGGGCAGATGGGAATCACCCGCAGCCTGCGCTCGTGCAGATCGCGCAGCGCCCCCTCGACGAGGAGCTCGCCGAGCCCGTGCCCCTCGTGCGCCGGCTCGATCTCGGTGTGCACGAGGGCGACCGCGCCGGGCTCGCGCCGGTAGCGGATCTCGCCGATCACGACGCCGTCGTCGTCGACCAGCTCGTATCGAAGCTCGCTCGGGTTGTCGCGGACGCTCACCGTTGCGACTCTCAAGCCGGGACTGCGGGGCGCGCCAGCCTTGCGTGCACGAGCTGCACTGCCATCGCCCCCTCGCCGACCGCGGTGGCACAGCGCTTCGTCGAGCCCGAGCGGACGTCACCGGCGGCGAAGATGCCGGGAACGCTCGTCTCGAGCAGGCTCTCGGCATCGGCTCCCGACCCGGTGAGCACGAACCCGTCGTCGTCGCGCCGAACAGCGTCGCCGAGCCATTCGGTGCATGGAAGCGCGCCGAGGAAGAGGAAGAGGGTCGAGAACGGGAGCCGCTCGCCGCTGCGAAGAGTGACCGCCTCGAGCTTGCCGTCCTCGCCGTGCAGCTCGGCGATCTCGCTGCGGTCGCGAATCGCGACTCCGGCGCGGTCGAGCTCGTCGACCAGGTACGCGGACATCGTCTCGCGGATGTCGGTACGGCGATGCAGCAGGGTGACGAGCGCACCGCCGCGCGCGAGCCACACCGCAGCCTGCCCGGCGGAGTTGCCGCCGCCGACGACGGCGACGCGCGAGCCGGCGCACTGCCGGCTCTCCGGCGGGCCGGCCGCATAGAAGACGGACAGGCCCTCGAACTCCGAGAGCCGCTCGACTGGGAGGCGCCGGTATTGCGCGCCGGTCGCGAGCAGGACCGCGCGTGCCGCGATCTCGTGGGTCTCCTCGAGCCTGACGATGTGCCGGCCGTTGCCGGGCTCGAGCGACAGGGCACGGTACGGCGTCGCCGTGCGCGCGCCGAACTTGCGCGCCTGTGTCACCGCCCGGCTCGTCAGCTCGGAGCCGGTGATGCCCGCCGGGAAGCCGAGGTAGTTCTCGATCCGCCGTGACGAGCCCGCCTGCCCGCCTAGCGCCGTGCTCTCGACGACGAGGGTGTTGAGGCCCTCGGAGGCGCCGTACACGGCTGCGCCGAGGCCGGCCGGCCCGGCACCGACGACGACGAGGTCGACCTCTTCTCGCTGCGCGAGCTCGAGTCCGATCCCGAGCGATCGAGAGACCTGCCCGATCGAAGGCGCATGCAGCTCGACGCCCCCTGGGAGCCGGACGAGCGGCGGGTCGCTTCCACCCGGCGGCACGGTGTCCTCCCAGGTGTACGGGAGGCGGTTGCTCCGCGCGAACTCGAGCATCCGCACCGTCGCTTCCGACGTGTGCGGGCCGACGATCTCGAGCCCGACGCCGTCGATCTGCTGCAGGGCCTCGCGCCGCTCGATCAGCGTGGAGAGGACGAGGTCGCTGAACGGCCCGTCCTCGAAGAGGAGCGAGCGCACCACGTCCCGGTCGACCGCGATGTAGCGGAGCGGCTTCGTCACCGCCGCCGTGACGAACACGGTCTGGCCGGTGAGCAGGTTCAGCTCACCAAGGAACCCGGACGGGCCGTGGCTCACGATCTCGTTTCCCGCCGCGTCGAGGATCGCGACCTCGCCCTCGCGAATCGCGATGAAGGGATACGTGCGATCGCCGATGCGATACAACACGTCACCGACGGCCGCGGTGCGTTCTTCGCCCAGCGACGCGAGGCGGTCGAGCTGCGAGGCGGAGAGCGTGGGGCTGGCCGGCACCATCGCCCCGAGCCTAGATCAGCAGCCTCGGGTGCCGCCGGTGTGGTACATCAGCGGTGATGATCCCCGTCGCGACCTATCCGTTGCGCAGCGACGCCGAGTTCGCGCAGGCGACGCTCGAGGCCGCCGGCATCCGGTCCGTCATCTCGTCCGACGATGCCGGCGGCGCACTGCCGTTCGATCTCACCGGCGGCGGCGCCCGGGTGCTCGTCGACGAGGCGGACGCCGAGACTGCGGCCGCGATCCTCGCCGACCAGCCGGCCTAGCTAGCTGCGGGCGAGGCGCTTTCGCAGCCTCAGCGCGAGGTAGGCCACGATTGCGACATTGACTGCGGTCCCGGCGACTTTGAGCATGCTCGGCTTGTGCACGAGCTCGTAGAGCTCGAACGGGATCAGCAGCGAGGTCGCGATTACCGTCAGCCACTCCGCCCACAGCTTGTCGAGCCACAGCCCGGCGCCCTCGACCGTCTCGAGGACGCCGTAGAAGATCGCCGCGATGCCGGTGATGAGCAACGTCGAGGCGTGCAGGTTGTGCAGCCTGACGATGATCCGGTGCAGGAACGGCCGTCGCGGATCGAGCTCCACTGCCCGTGCGATCCGGTCGGCGAGGCGGCCGAAGTCGTTATGCGAGTGGGTGATCAGATAGACGCCGGCGATGAACAGCAGAACGCCGCGGATCAACCGCTCCGCCGCGATCAGGCGGACGACCAGGCTGGCTCCCTGCGGCTCCTCGCCCGTTTCCGCGGTCGTCGAGCGCTCCACCGCCCGAGTGCTGCCGGTCGCCGGTGACATCGTCGACGACAGTCTGCGCCGAGTAGGGTACGGCGGGGGTTCCGATCGACCGGGTCGACTCATGAACCTGCACACCGACATGCCGACGCGTGCCCAGGTCGACCGGCTGCTCGACGGCCGGGAACCGGCGAGCGTGTCGATCTATCTGCCGACCGACCCGGTCTCGGACGGCGAAGCGGAGCGGATCGAGCTGCGGAACCTCGCCAGTGAGGCGGAGCGGCAGCTCGCGGAGGCAGGGACGGCGAAGTCCGAGATCGCCGCAGTCGCAGATGCGATCGCCGACCTCGCCGACGACCCGGAGCTCTGGCGCTATCAAGCGCGGAGTCTTGCCGTCTTCGTCACCCCGGAGTCGAGCGTGACCTTCCGGCTGCCGAACCATCTGCTCCCGCTGGTGGAAGTCTCGGATCGCTTCCACGTGAAGCCTCTCCTGCGGGCAGTCGCGTTCCCTCAGGTCGCGCTCGTGCTCGCGCTGGCCCAGGGCTCGGTCCGCGTCGTCGAGGTCACGGCCGATGTCGACCCGGAGCCGGTCGACGTCCCCGGGCTCCCGCGTGACGTCGCGAGCTCGGTCGGCAAGGCGTCGATCCGCGACCGGTCCCCGAGCAGGCGCCTGCAGGGTGCGGAGGGGCAGAAGGTGCGGATGCGCCAGTTCGCGCGCCAGGTCGATCAGGCGCTGCGGCCCCTGCTCGGAGGGCTCGGCGTGCCGCTCATCCTCGCCGCCGCGGAACCGCTCGAATCGATCTACCGATCGGTCTCGACGTATCCACTGCTCGCGGGCCCGGGTATCTCCGGTAGCCCGGAGGCCATGAGCGACGCCGAGCTGGCCGAGGCCGCGCGTCGCGTCCTCGACGAGCTCAACGCGGCGTCGCTGCGCGACGTGCTCGAGCTCTATCGCCGCCGCGAGTCCGAGTCTCGAGCCGCCGCCGATCTCGCCGTCGTCGCGCGCGCCGCAACCTTCGGCGCGATCGACACCGTTCTCGTCGACATCGACCAGAGCGTCCCGGGCATGATCGACGAGCAGACTGGGGCGATCGAGCTGAGCGATGCCGACGATGCCGTCAACTACGGCGTCGTCGACGAGATCGCCCGGCGCGTGTGGCGAACCGGGGGAACCGTGCTCGCCGTCCGTCGTGAGGACGTGCCCGGCGACGGCCCGGCGGCGGCGATCCTCCGCTACGCCCTCGGTTCCTAGCGCACGAGCAGCCCGGCGCCGATCGCGCCGCCGTCGTCACCCAGCTCGGCGGGACGGACGGGCGGGTCGCGCGTCGGGTTGAAGATGCTGGGCCGCATCCGCTCGCGGATCTGCTCCGCCGCGGTCTCCCCGAAGCGCGTCCCGAGGCCGCCGCCGAGAACGATGCCGTCGATGTCGAGGAGGTTGACGACTGATGCGCACGCGGCCCCGATCGCGCCGTAGGCCTCGTCGATCAGTTCACGCGCGACGTCGTCGTCGTGCTCCAGCGCGCGCTCCCACACACCGCTCGTGAGCCTGTCCCGATTCGCCTTGCGCGCGAGCTCGAACAGCTTCGTGTGCTGCCCGCGGTCGTGGAGCTGACGCGCCCGCGCCTCCATCGCCGCACGGCCGGCGTACGCCTCGGCGCAGCCACGGCGGCCGCACGGGCAGATCCGGCCGCCGATCTTGACCACCGTGTGCCCGAGCTCGCCCGATGCGCCGTTGCCCTCCCATCGCCGGCCCCCGAGCACGACGCAGCCCCCGACGCCGGTCCCCCACCAGACCGCGAGAAAGGACGGCAGGTCGCGCCCGGCGCCGAGCTCGAGCTCCGCGGACGCGGCGACGGCGACGTCGTTCGCCACCGCGACGCTGGTGTGGGTGAGCTGCGCCAGCTCGGCGGCGAACGGGTAAGGATCGGTCCAGCCCCCTGCGAGATTCGAGTTGAATCCGACCGTGCCCGCAGCGGGATCGACGGCGCCGGGAGAGCCGACGCCGACTCCGCCGAGCTTGTCGACCTCGACGCCGGCTTCGTCCGCGGCTTCCTCGACCGCTCCGGCAATCGCGGCGACCACCGCAGCTGCGCCGCCCTCCGTCGGGGTCGGCCGGCGCGCGCGGGCGACCACATCGCGCTCGCTCTCGAGGATCAGGACATCGATCTTCGTGCCGCCCAGATCGACTCCGGCGCGCATTGATCGAGCCTACCTACCCCGTCAGCGAGCGTGCCTGCGCTCTTCCTCGACCGTCAGCTCGGCCGTCGGCACGATCTCGAGCCGCTCGTCCGGGATCGGATCGCCGCTCTCGACCGACAGGCCGTACGTGCCGGCGGCGAGCCGTGACTCCGCCCGTTCGACGGCGGCCAACTGCCCGCGCAGGTCCTCGGCGCGGCCCGCGTCGAACTCGTCCTCATAGAGGTCGGAGGCGAGGTTCGCGGCGTCGGACTCGTCGGCCAGCTCGCCGTCGTCCTCGTGCCCGAGTCGCGCGAGTGCGCGCTCGATCCGCTCACGTTCCGCTTGCAGGAGCTCGCGTGCCCGGTCGTCGTCCATCGGCGGAGCTTACGGTTTCCGCCCCGACCGACGCATTTGCGCCATAGCGCCGCGGGTCGCGCGGTTGCACGATGGCGGTGTGATGAAGGCGACCGCCAACTGGCCCGGCTGGCGCGAGCGCGAGAGCACCGCGCCCTTCCGGGTCCCCCTGCCGCTCCGCTCGAAGGCGCCGTCCCGGCGCCAGGCACCTAGGGGCCAGGCACCTGTCATTCTGGGATCCGCGATCACCGCTATTGGATCCAAGACAGGACGCTAGAAGCCGTTTACAGCCCAGCAAGCTCATGGTAGGATCCGAAATGTCCGCAATCTTGGATCCTGGAGGCCAGACATGGGCGACATGGACGCAACCGGCGCGGTGGTTCGGATCGAGGCGACCCCGGCCGTCGTGCTCGACCGGATGCTCGACTCGCTGTCGGAGGAGGGGATCGCCGGCACGATCGTCGCGCGGGATGCGTGCCTGGAGATCCGTGTGCTGGACGTCGAGGGGCCATCGCTGGCGCACCGCGTCAGCGCGGCGCTCGACCGCCTCGTGCTGAGCGAGCAGCGATCGCTCGTCCCCGAGCAGGTCGGCCCGGTCAGCTTCGTCCTGCGGCCCGCGGCCGGATGACGGCCGTCACCGCTTTGGCGATCCCGGTCGAGGCGCCGCCCCGGCCGGCGGCGCTCCGCGACGCGAGCGAGGAGCCGCGCACGGCCGTGCTCACGACCGCCGAGCTCGCTGAGTGCACGTGCCCGGAGTTCTGCGAGCGCGACCACGAGCGTGACTAGCCCGGTGTCGGGCACGGCCGTCGAGCAGGCGGCCCGCCTGGAGGAGGAGTGGCGGTCCGACGATCGCTGGGCCGGGATCGAGCGCTGCTACGGGGCGGAGGACGTCGTGCGGCTGCGCGGGTCGGTCGTTCCCGAGTGCACGCTGGCGCGCCTGGGCTCGGAGCGCCTGTGGCGCCAGCTGAACGATGGCGGCCACGTTCCCGCGCTCGGCGCACTGACGGGCGGGCAGGCTGTGCAGATGGTCCGCGCCGGGCTCGAGGCGATCTACCTCTCCGGCTGGCAGGTGGCGGCGGACGCGAACGCGGCCGGTGCGACGTACCCGGATCAGAGCCTCTATCCGGTGAACTCGGTGCCGGCGCTCGTGCGGCGGCTCAACGCCGCGCTGCTGCGCGCCGATCAGATCGACTGGTCGGAGGGCCGTGACGACGTCGACTGGCTGGTGCCGATCGTCGCCGATGCGGAGGCGGGCTTCGGCGGTGCGCTGAACGCGTTCGAGCTGATGCGAGCGATGATCGAGGCGGGGGCCGCCGGCGTCCACTTCGAGGATCAGCTCGCAGCGGAGAAGAAGTGCGGGCACCTCGGCGGCAAGGTCCTCGTGCCGACGTCACAGTTCGTGCGCACGTTGACCGCCGCCCGGCTCGCCGCCGACGTGCTCGGCGTCCCGACGCTGCTCGTTGCGCGTACGGATGCACTGAGCGCGACGCTGCTGACGAGCGACGTCGACGAGCTCGACGGGGCGTTCGTCACGGGCGAACGGACGGACGAAGGCTTCTATCGCGTCCGCAGCGGCCTGGAATCGGCGATCGCACGCGGTCTCGCGTACGCGCCGTACGCCGATCTCGTCTGGTTCGAGACGTCGACCCCCGATCTCGGTGAGGCTGAGTCCTTCGCGGCGGCGCTCCACGAACGGCATCCGGGCAAGCTGCTCGCGTACAACTGCTCACCGTCGTTCAACTGGCGCCGGCATCTGAGCGAAGCGGAGATCGCGTCGTTCCAGCGGCAGCTCGCGGAGTGGGGGTACGCGTTCCAGTTCATCACGCTCGCCGGGTTCCACTCGCTGAACGCTGCGATGTTCGAGCTCGCCGAGGGCTACCGGGATCGCGGCATGAGCGCGTACGTCGAGCTGCAGGACCGCGAGCTCGCGCTCGAGGCGAGCGGCTACACGGCGACGCGGCATCAGCGCGAGGTGGGGGCGGGGTACTTCGACCGTGTCATGGAGGCGGTATCGGGAGGGCGGAGCTCGACGCTCGCGCTGCACGGCTCGACGGAGCAGGCGCAGTTCGCTTGACCGGCGGCGACGGGGCGTACGATGCCCCCGACGTGAGCCTCGAGAGCACGAAGGCCGACGAGATCGCCGTTCTCATCGAGGAGGCCATCGTCTCCGGTGAGCTCGAGCCAGGCTCGGTGCTGCGCCAGGAGCAGTTGTCCGAGCGCTTCGGCGTCTCGCGCACTCCCGTTCGGGAGGCACTGCGCAGGCTGGCCGCGCTCGGGCTCGTCTCGTTCGTGCCGAACCGCGGTGTCCGCGTCCGGACGCTCTCGCACGGCGAGCTCGAGGAGGCGTTCCTCGTCCGGGCCGAGCTGGAGGCGCTCGTCACCGAGATCGCCGCACGCAAGATGACCGACGACGGCCTTGCCGGCCTGCACGAGGCCGAGAAGCGGTTTGCGCGACTGACGCGAGAGCTGCGGTCGCGAGAGCCAGGAGGGGACCGGCGGTCGCTGATGACCGACTGGATGCGCGCGAACCACGCGTTCCACGACGTGATCTACCGCATCGCCGACGTCCCGTACATCGAGTCGGTCGCGAAGGCCGCTCGTCGCACGTTCTCGGGACCGGCCGTCTGGGCGCCGGTCGACGAGGAGCTCGACCGGCTCTACGCGCGGAACCAGGCCGAGCACGCGGCGATCCGGCAGGCGCTCGAGGCGGAGTCTGCCTCAGGCGCGCGCGAGCTTGCCCACGAGCACGTCATGCACTCGTTCGACCTGCTGCAGTCGATCCTCGATCACGTGGGCGCCGACTGGGGACGCTCTTCTCCACTCGGGCGAAGCGGGTCCGAGCCGGCGCGGCGAGGCTAGAGACGATCGCGGTCAGCGCGGCCAGGGCTCGCCGCTCGCGCCCTCGGTCTGGGCGTTCGTCGACGTCTCGCGCTCGTCGGTACCGGAGCCGCCCGGAGTCGCGACGGGCTCGGCTCCTTCGGCCTCGCGCTCGACTCCTTCCTCCGCTCCACGGAACCACCTGCGGATCGTGTCGAGCACACCGCTCACCGTGTGCAAAGACTAACGCGGCGGCGCTGCGGGCGGGTCAGTCGGCCGTGCGCCTCCGGTAGCCGCGGATCGTGAGCGGGACAGCGATCGCGAGGATGGCGGCCACGCAGCTGACGCTGTAGAGCACCGGGTGCTGCAGCGGCCACGCGGCATCGGCCGGGATCGCTGTCGGATTTCCGAACTGCGTCCTGGTCGCCGCTGCGAGCGCGCTGATCGGGTTCCACTCCGCGAACTGCTCGAGCCCCGCGGGAAGCCCTGCGATCGGCACGAAGGTGCTCGCGACGAACGTGAGCGGGAACACGAGCAGGAAGCCGACGCCCATGACCGCATCGGGCGAGCGCACCGTCACTCCCACGAAGAGCCCGATCCACACCATCGCGAGCGCGAACAGCAGCAGCAGGCCGTAGCCGACGAGCGCATGGCCGACGCCGGCACTGATCCCCCAGCCCACGATCAGGCCCGAGATGCTCAGGATCGTGATCGCGAGGATCATCCCGGCCAGCTCCGCGAGCATGTGCCCGAGCAGGAACGCCGTGCGCGCCATCGGCAAGGTTCGGAAGCGGTCGACGATGCCCTCGGTGAGGTCGGTCGCGATCGACGTGCCCGGCCCGATCATCCCGAACGCGATCGTCTGCACCAGGATCCCGCCGATCAGGTACTCGCGGTAGTTACCGCCTGGGACGCCGATCACGCCGCCGAACACGAACGCGAAGAGCAGGACGAACATGATCGGCTGCAGCGTGACGTCGAGGAGCTTCTCGGGGATCTGGCGGATGTGGGCCAGGTTGCGGCGTGCGAGGAGCAGCGAGTCGGAGGCGCCGGCGATCACGCGGCCACCTCCTCCTCCGGGTCGTCCTCGACCGGCCTGGCGCCGGTGACCATGAGAAAGACGTCGTCGAGGGTCGCCTCGCGGCGCTGGACGTCGACAGCCTCCACGCCCTGGGCGTCGAGCGCGCGGACGACGTCGACGAGGCGCACGCGCTCGCGCAGCGGCACGATCAGCCGCCGCCCGGCCTCGTCGGGCTCGGGCTTGCCGTCGGCGAACGAGCTCACGGCCTCGATCGCAGGCGCCAGCTGCCCGGCGTTCTCGACGACGATCTCGAGCCGTTCCCCGCCGATCGTCGTCTTCAGCTCGCTGGGCGTGCCGCTCGCGATCGCGCGGCCGTGGTCGAGGACGACGATCGTGTCGGCGAGCGCGTCGGCCTCGTCGAGGTACTGCGTCGTCAGGAGAATGGTCGTGCCGCCGGCGACCAGCTCGCCGACGACGTTCCACAGCTCCCGCCGCGCGGCCGGATCGAGGCCGGTCGTCGGCTCGTCGAGGAAGATCACGGGCGGATCGGCGATGAGGCTCGCTGCGAGGTCGAGCCTGCGCCGCATCCCGCCCGAGTACTCCTTCACGAGGCGGTCGGCGGCGTCGGCGATCCCGAAGCGCTCGAGCAGTTCGCCGGCGCGCTTGCGCGCCTCGGGCGCCGGGATCCGGTAGAGGCGGCCGATCAGCTCGAGGTTCGCGCGGCCCGTGAGCAGGCCGTCGACCGTGGCGGCCTGCGCGGCGACGCCGATGTCGGCGCGCACGCGGGGCGCGGCGGTGACGACGTCGTGGCCCGCCACGAAAGCGGAGCCCTCGCTCGGAGTCGACAGCGTCGTCAGAAGGCGGATGGTGGTGGTCTTGCCGGCGCCGTTGTGGCCGAGCAGGCCGAGCACGGTGCCCGCCTCGACCTCGAGGTCGAGATGCCGGAGCGCCCACATCTCGCCGTAGCGCTTACCGAGATCCCGTGTCTCGATTGCGCTGCCTGAGTGGGTGTTGGTTTCGTACATCGTACGAGCACACTAGCAGTACGATGTACGAGATGTCCAGTCGCCGCTCTCGCAACGACGCTCGCCAGACTCGCCGGCCCGGACATTCGCGCGAGAGCATCGCGCGCGCGGCGATCGTGATCGCGGATGCGGAGGGGTTCGAGGCGCTGTCGATGCGGCGCGTCGCCGCCGAGCTGGGCGCGGGGACGATGACGCTCTACCACTACGTCGCGACCAAGGACGAGCTCCTCGCCCTCGTCGACGACGCGATCATGGGCGAGATCGTCATCCCCGCCGGCCGCCTGCCCCGGGGCTGGCGGGCCGGGATGAAAGAGATCGCCAACCGGACGAAGAACGTCTTCGTTGCGCACCCCTGGACGATCGACATGCCGGAGAGCTCCGACGGCGGGCCGAACAGCGTGCGCCACTTCGAGCAGTCGCTCGCCGTGATGGCGCAGACCGGGCTCCCGAGGGAGGAGTGCCACGAGCTGATCCTGCTCGTCGACGACTACGTGTTCGGGTACGTGCGGCGCTTCAACTCGATCCGCACGTCGACCGCCGGCGACGCCGCGCGGATCGTCGAGGAGCACCGGGAGGAGCTGGCCGAACGTATCCAGGACCTCGATCCCGAGGCCTTCCCCTACGTGCACGAGCTGTTCGGCGACGGCGACCCGGCGGAGCAGCTCGCGAAGCTGCTCGCGCTCGGGCTCGACCCGGGCCGCTTCGACCGCGGGCTCGACCTGCTGCTCGACGGGATCGAGCGCCGGATCGAGCAGGCGGGGCGGCGCGGACGGGGGCGCAGAAGCCCACGCCCGTGACACGGCCCGCCGTCCCGTCCGGCTGTACACTCACGGTGGGCGCTTGACTCTGCCCAATCCTGTCGTTTATTTATACTGAACAGTGAGCACCAGTCAGGACCCGCGTCCGGCCGTGGGGTTGATCGGGCTCGGCAACATGGGTAGCGCGTTCGCAGAGCGCCTTCTCGACGCCGGCTACCCCCTCACGGTTCACAACCGCAGCCGTGAAAAGAGCGAGTCGCTGGCTGCGCGCGGGGCGGCCGTCGCGGAGAGCCCCGCCGGTCTCGCGGCCGCTGCAGACGTCGTTTTGACCTCGCTTCCCGAGGACGGCGCATTCGAGGCCATCGCCGCCTCCGTCGTCGGCGCGGCGCGGCCGGGGACAGTCCTCGTGGACACGAGCACGGTGTCGCCCGAAGCGTCGGCGCGTGTCGCCGCGCTCGCCGAGGCGGCGTCCGTCCTGTATCTGAGCGCGCCGGTGAGCGGCAATCCTGGAGTCGTGCGCGCCGGCAACCTGGCGTTCATCGTCTCGGGGCCGCCGGAGGCCCTCGAGCGTGCCCGGCCGGTACTGCTCGCGATCGGCCCGAACGTCCATGTGGTCGGCGACACCGACCAGGCGCGCGTCGTGAAGCTCGCTATCAATCTCGTCGTCGCCGGTCTGGCCGAGCTGATGTCCGAGGCGGTCGTGCTCGGCGAGGCTTCGGGTGTCAGCCGGGCCGCGCTGCTCGAGACGATGGGCAATTCGGCCGCCGGCGCGCCGTTCGTCAAGTACAAGACGGAGCCGCTGCTTCGCGACGACTACTCGGCGACCTTCACCACCACCCTCATGGAAAAGGACGTCGATCTCGTCCTCGACGCGGCCGAAGCCGCCGGTGTCAGGCTTCCGTTGGCGGGAGAGCTCAAGCTGCTCCTGCGCTCCGCGATCGAGGCCGGCTACGGGGACGACGACTTCATGGCGCTTTTCCTCAATCTGCGGAGCGAGTCCGATCAGGAGGTGCTGCGATGACGATGCGAAACAGGTCGGTCGGCTCGCCCGATGCAACGCGGGCGGTGGACTGGGAGCAGCGGATCGATTTCCCGAAGCTCCGTCGCGAACGCCTGGAGCGCGCGAAGCGGTCGCTCGACGCTTCCGACCTCGGCGGGCTGCTCCTCTTCGATCCCAACAACATCCGCTACGTCACGAGCACGCACATCGGCGAGTGGGCGCGCGACAAGAACGCCCGCTTCGTGCTGCTTCCGCGCGGTGACGACCCGATCCTCTGGGACTTCGGCTCCGCCGCCCGCCATCACCAGCTCTTTGCTCCGTGGCTGCCGCCCGAGAACTTCCGGGCGGGCGTCGCGCCGATGCGCGGCGCGATGCCGGTCGAGACGGGCGTGCCCGACCGGCTCGGGGAGCGGATCGCGCACGAGCTGCGCGAGCGCGGGCTCGCAGGTGAGCCCCTCGGCGTCGACATGTCCGACCTGGTGACGATCGAGGCGCTGCAGCGCGCCGGCATTCACGTGACGGACGGGTCGCGGGTCATGCTCGAGGCGCGCAAGATCAAGACGGCTGAGGAGATCGCGCTGCTCGACCAGTCGGCCGGGCTCGTCGACGCCGTCTACGAGGAGATCTACCGGATGCTCCGCCCCGGAATCTACGAGCACCAGATCGTCGCACGCGCCCACCAGCTGCTCTTCGAGATGGGGTCGGAGCAGGTCGAGGCGATCAATGCGGTCTCCGGCGACCGCTGCAACCCGCATCCGCACGTCTTCTCGGACCGGCTCCTGCGCCCGGGGGACCAGGCGTTCTTCGACATCATCCACTCGTTCATGGGCTACCGGACGTGCTACTACCGCACGTTCAACGTGGGCGGGGTCAGCCCGGCGCAGCTCGACGCGTACAAGCGGTGCCGCGAGTGGCTGGACGCCGCGATCGCGCTCGTCGGGCCGGGAATGACGACCGACCGGATCGCCGAGGTGTGGCCGACTGCCAAGGAGCTCGGCTTCGCCGACGAGGAGACGTGCTTCGGGCTGCAGTTCGGCCACGGCATCGGCGTCGGGCTCTACGAGCCGCCGATGATCTCGCGCGTCCACTCGCTCGACCATCCCGTCGAGATCGAGGAGGGGATGGTCTTCGCGCTGGAGACCTACTGCGCGGCGACCGACGGCCGCTCGGCGGCGAGGATCGAGGAGGAGGTCGTCGTCACCGCCGCCGGCTGTGAGGTGATCACGCGCTTCCCGGCCGAGGAGCTGCTCGTCGCGGGGCGCATGTACGTTCGCGGCGCCGACCTGCTCTCGAACGGTGCAGCGGGCGGCGACGGAATCGCCGGCGCGGTCGCCGCCTCGGCGCTGGTCGGAGCCGGATCCGGAGTATGAGCTCGGAGACGGGCACGCGCTACCTCGCAGACGGCATGCCGTCGTACCGGCTGGTCCGCCGGGGGGACGTCCAGCTCGCGGAAGGGCTGCCCGGCCGATCGAGCAACCTCGAGTCGTGCCGGCTCGTCGGCGGATCGCTCGGCTCGACCCACATGGCGCTGACGCTGGTGTCGCTCCGTGGCGGGCACGTCGACGAGCACGTCCACTCGTTCGAGACCGGTTTCTACGTGCTCGAAGGGGAGCCCGTGCTCTATCTCGACGGCCGCGGCGTGCAGCTCGAGCCCGGCGCCTGCGGGGCCGTGCCCGTCGGCATGCCGCATGCGTACCGGTCCGAGGGCGCGGCGCTGTGGATCGAGATGCAGGCGCCGCGTCCTCGCCTCGACGGCAGCGACACGTTCTTCCTCGGCCCGCCGCCCGATGCGCAGGCGGAGCCACTCGACGTCCGCGACCCGCGCAACCGCAACCTGTTCCTGCTCTCGGACGGGCAGATGGACCTCGACGTCCTCAAACGCGGCGCAGCCGTCGGCGCGCCGACCGTCTCCTCGAGCATGGCGACGGCGGTCCTCGCCTACAGCGGCATCGCGGTGAAGATGCTGGTCGACCAGCGCCTCGACGCGCAGCTGCACACGATGTTCATGGTCGACTACCAGCCGGGCGCCGTCGCGCACCCGCACGACCATCCGTTCGAGGAGTCGTACTACATGCTCGAGGGCGAGGTCGACGTCGTCGCGGACGGCGACCGGTACACGCTCCGCCCGGGCGATGTCTTCTGGACCGCGGTCGGGTGCGTGCACGCGTTCTACGAGGTGCAGGGCGGGCGCGTCCGCTGGCTCGAGACGTCGGCGCCGGGTCCGCCGTCGCGGCACTCCTACCGGTTCGAGCGCGACTGGGACTACCTCGCCGAGCGGCTCGGCTCCGAGGTCGGTGCGGCATGAGCGTAGGCTCGACGGAGCTCATCAAAGAGCGGAGGTGGCGGCTCTGCCGCCGCCGGGAGCGGGTATGAGCGTAGGCTCGACGGAGCTCATCAAAGAGCGGAGGCGGCGGCTCTGCCGCCGCCGGGAGCGGGTATGAGCGTAGGCGCCCGCGTGCTCGACGACCTCGGGCTGTACACGCGCATCTATCGCCAGATGCTGCTGATCCGCGGCTTCGAGGATCTCGTCCAGTCGCTGTTCCTGAAGAACGAGGTCTACGGCACGACGCACCTGTACTCGGGGCAGGAGGCGGTTGCAACCGGCGTCGCGAGCCTGCTCGAGGAGCGCGACCGGGTCGCGGCCACCTACCGCGGCCACGGCCACGCGCTGGCGCTCGGCGTCGATCCGCAGGCGCTCCTCGACGAGATGCTCGGCCGCGCGACCGGGATCAACGGCGGCCGCGCCGGGTCGATGAACGTGACCGCGCCGGGCAATCGGCTGATCGGCTCGTTCGGGATCGTCGGCGGCAGCATCGCGGCGGCCACCGGTGCGGCCCTCGCGCTGTCGCGCACGACGGGCGGAGTCGCGATCGCGTACTTCGGCGACGGCGCGATGAACCAGGGGTACGTCTACGAGTGCCTCAACTTCGCCCAGGTGCAGAAGCTGCCGCTCGTGCTCGTGTGCGAGAACAACGGTTACGGCGAGTACACGCCGTACCGCTCGGTCACCGCCGGAGAGATTCGCGCGCGCGCCGAGGTGATGGAGGTGCCCGCCGAGACGATCGACGGGATGAGCGTCTGGGTCGTCCGTGAAGCCGCGGCGCGCGCGATCGACCGCGCCCGCGCGGGCGAAGGCCCGGCATTCGTCGAGGCCCTGACCTACCGCTTCGTCGGCCACTCGCGCAGCGATCCCGGCGCCTACCGCCCCGAGGGCGAGCTCGACGACTGGCGGACGCGGGACCC
>Ga0335079_10002013_pt1 | contig 23400 bp, 19 predicted proteins | sample Lox_Sample_33_FD_206719 | JGI IMG/M metagenome (GOLD analysis project Ga0335079, IMG submission 206719) | Soil microbial communities from Loxahatchee National Wildlife Refuge, Florida, United States - Lox_Sample_3.3 | ecosystem: Environmental > Terrestrial > Soil > Wetlands | place: USA... | reverse complement strand
TGCCGGGGTCGAAATCGATGGCATCGCCGCGACCGATATCCATGAGAGTGCCATCGGTCAGAATGACGCGCAGCCGTTCGATCCATCGACGCGTCGCGCCGTATTTGAAGCTGCGGGAGCCGCTGGCGTTGGTGGCGATGATGCCGCCAATGGAAGCGGAAATCTCGGTAGGGTCGGGCGGATAGAATTGTCGTGAAGCTTGCGCGGCGGAGTGCAGGTCACGCAGGATCACTCCCGCGCCCGCAATCGCGTAGCCGAGATGGATTTCCAGCCGCGTGAGTTTTTCGAGCGACAGGACCCAGCCGCCTTGCGGCACGCGCGCGCCGGTGACCCCGGTTCCGGCGCCTGCTATCGTGACCGGAACACCGGCGGCAGATGCCTCGCGCACCGCCGCGATGACGCCGGATTCATCGGGAGGAATGATGGCGCGCTCCGCGTGACCGCGGTAACCGGACGCGTCTTCAAGATAGTTCGGGTTGATGTCCGCAGGATCGTTCGAGTTCACGTCACTAGCGTGGGGCGGGCTGCCCGCCGGCCCTACACTTCCAAGATCACCGGCATGATCAGCGGACGCCGCGAGGTTTCCTTCACGATGTAGCGCTTCAGGTCGGCGCGGATTTTCTCTTTCATGACGCCCCAATCGGTTTTCTCTTCCTGGTTGGATCCTTCGAGAGTTTTGGCAACGACTTGCCGGGCATTCTGCATGAACTCCGAGCCGTCCTCGGCGAGCGCGAAGCCGCGGCTGACAATTTCGGGCATGCTCTCGATGCGGCCGGTGTGCCGGTTGATGGCAATGATCGGCAGCACGATTCCGTCTTCGGAAAGATGGCGGCGATCGCGGATCACGACCTCCTGCACCACTTCATCCACCGAGCCGGAATCGATGCACACCCGGCCGACCTGGACGCGACCGGCTTTGCGCGCGCCATGGTGGTCGATTTCGAGGATGTCGCCGGACTCCATAATGAAGCTCTCTTCGAGGCCGGCGAAGCGTAGATGTTCGGCCAGCCGCGCGTGCTTGGAAAGCTGGCGGAACTCGCCATGGATCGGCATAAAATAGCGCGGCCGGACGAGATTCAGGACTAGTTTCATTTCCTCGATGCTGGCGTGCCCGGACACATGGAGCGGCGGATTCATGCTGCCGTAGAGCACGTCGGCGCCGCGCCGCGACATGTGGTCGATCATGCGGAAGATGGCCTTCTCGTTGCCGGGAATAATGCGGGCGCTGAGCACGACGGTGTCGCCCTTCTCCACCGAGGCGTGCTTGTGATTGTCCACGGCGACGCGCGCGAGAGAGGACATGGGTTCGCCCTGAGTGCCGGAAATCAGGAACGCGACTTTGTCCGGCGGTGTATCCATGGCATCCTGGGGGCGCAGCAGAATGCCGTCGGGAATATCCAGCAAGCCAAGCGTGTGGGCGATCTCGGTAACCGTCACCATGCTGCGGCCGAATACGGCGACGCGGCGGTTGTACTCTTGAGCGAGATCGAGCACAAGCTGGATGCGATGAATCGAGGAACTAAAACAGGAAACCACGATGCGCCGCTCGGCCCGATTGAAGATCTCTTCCATGCGCGGGCGGACGGCGCGCTCGGACTCGGTGTAGCCGGGCCGGTCGGCATTAGTCGAATCCGAGAGCAGCAGCAAGACGCCGCGCTTGCCGTAGTCGGCGAGCGTATGCAGATCGAAGAGTTCGTTGTCCGTTGGGGTCGGATCGACCTTGAAATCGCCGGTGTGGATGATCACGCCCATCGGTGTGGTAATGGCCAGAGCGACCGCGCTGACGATCGAGTGGGTGACGTGGATGAACTCGATTTTGAACGGGCCGACCTCGATCGTCTGTTTCGGCTTGATGGCGTGGAACCGGGGCTCGTGTTCCAGCTCATACTCCTCCAGGCGCCGGTCGACCAACGCCAGGGTGAACGCGGTGCCGTAGACCGGGACCTCAATTTCGGTGAGGAAATACGGTACGGCGCCGATGTGGTCTTCATGGCCGTGGGTGAGGACCAGGGCCCGGATGAACGGCTGGTTTTCCTTGAGGAAGGTGAGGTCGGGCATGACCAGGTCGACGCCCAGGAGCTCCGCCTCGGGAAACATCATCCCGGAATCGATGACGATGATGTCGTCCGCGTAGCGGATGGCGGTCATGTTCATGCCGAACTCACCGAGGCCGCCGAGCGGAATCACTTGCAGTTTATGATCTGTCATTCAGTGTCTTATTAACGATAACCCGCGGCTTGCAATTCGAACAGCTCGGCATAGCGGCCGCCGAGGGCGACGAGTTGCTGGTGCGTGCCCTGTTCCTGGATGGCGCCGTCGGCCAGCACCAGGATCCGGTCGGCCATGCGGACCGTGGAAAAACGATGCGAGATAAGGACCGCCATGCGGCCGCGCGTGAGGTCGGCGAAGCGGAGGAAGACTTCATATTCGGCGCGGGCGTCGAGTGTGGCGGTGGGCTCATCGAGGATGAGCAACTGGCCGTCGCGCATGTAGGCGCGGGCGAGGGCGAATTTCTGCCATTCGCCGCCGGAGAGGTCCACGCCGCCATCGAAACGCCGGCCGACCATCTGTTCGTAACCGTTTGCCAAGCGGTCGATCACGTTTTTGGCGAGACTCTTACGGGCCGCCGATTCGATGCGGTCCTGTTCGGCGAGCGATTCGATTTTGCCGAATCCGATGTTTTCCCGAACCAGCATGTCGTAGCGCATGTAGTCCTGGAAGATGACGCCGATCTCGCGGCGGAGGTCGTCGACGTCATACTCGCGCAGGTCGATGCCGTCGAGCAGAATGCGTCCTTCGGTCGGGTCGTAGAGGCGCGCCAGGAGTTTGACCAGGGTCGTCTTTCCGGCGCCGTTTTCGCCGATCAGCGCGACCTTTTCGCCCGGATGCAGATGAAAGTTGATGTTGTGCACGACCATGCGGTCCGAGCCGGGATAGGCGAAACCAACATCGCGAAACTCGAACCCTTTGCGGATGGGCCGCGGCGCCGGCATGGGGGCGCCGGAGGGGCCCGGGAGCGAAACGATGGCAGGCTCCATCTTGAAGAAGTCGAACAGGTCGGTGAGGAACATGGCCTGTTCGGAGATGTCGTTGAAGCTAGACAGAATGCGCTCAATGTAGGAGCGGGAACGCGAAAACGCGCCGGTGAGAAACGTGAAGGTGCCGATGGAAATAGCGCCGGAAAGCGTGCGGACCAGGACGACCGCGTAGGCGCCATAGTAGCCGCCGGTTGAAACCAGGTTCAGGCCCGAGCCAACCAAAGCGCGGCGGATGGCCAGGGCCTTGTTTTCATCGTAGATTTCCTCGGAAAGGCGATGGTAGCGGTCCGCCAGAAACCGGCCCAGCCCGAAGATCTTGACCTCTTTGGCGCTCTGCGCGCTGGCGCCGAGCAGCCGCAGGTAATCGAGCTGGCGGCGTTCGGGAGTGCGGCGATAGAGCACCGAATAAGCGAGGGTGGTGAAGTGCGTTTCTCCCAAAAAAGCCGGAATCACCGCGGCGATCAACAGCACCATCAGCCAGGGCGAAAACACAATCAGACCGGCGGAAAGGGAGATCAGGCTGAGCAGATCCTGACCGGTGTTCAGAAGCGCGGCCAGCAGTCCCAACCGGGCCGTCGTCTGGCGGCGGGCGCGTTCGAGCTTGTCATAGAAGACCGGGTCTTCAAAAAAGGCCAGATCCAACCGGTCGGCATGCTGCATCAGCCGGACGCTGATGCGGTTAGTGAACCGGTCGCCGAGGAGGCTGTCGCAAAGGGTGTTGACCCGGCCGAGGATGTCACTGGCCACGGCCAGCCCGAGTTCGAGGGCGACGAGCTTCCAAATGGCTGTCAGACTGCCGGTTCCCCGCGAAATCCGGCCCACCACGGCATCCAGAATGAGCTTGGAGACCCAAAGCATGGATAACGGCAGCAACCCGCGGAAAAGGCGCAAAACGATACTTGTGGCCACCAGGGTTGGGCTGGTTTCCCACACCATGCGGAGCAGCGGGCGGACGTTGTGCAGGGAGGCAAACCGGGCTCGCCACGTGAGTTCAGTAGCCGCGCCGGGGGGTGGCGGGGGATGCATAAATTCAGTGTAACAACAGTGTTTACTATAAAATAGAAATGCTCACCCCGAGGGGTGAGCATTTTGCCCCCGTTCTACCGGGGGTGATGTTACTGGGAGAATCAGTTTCGACGGCATCGCAACCGTCAAAAACTTTGTAGTTGGATCTTATTTCCCCGCAGCCCGCAAGTCAAGGAAAAATCCGGCGCAAAATTTTCGACTGTAAGCTGCTCGTTCGGGCCGACTTGCACGGATAGCCGATTTTCCACAAAATTCGCGGGGCATCGGAAAAGCGCCCTCCGCGGGCCGTGGATTTCTGTCCAAGCCCCACAAAATGAAGGTGTTTTTAAGGCGTTTAACGTTCTTCAAGGTGCAGCAGGATCATGGGATCGTCGGGCTGGCCCTTGCGTCCGCGCAACAAAAACGCCCGAAATCCGCCCACAAACAGGCCGGCAATGATCGAGAAAGCCAACAGTATCCCGATCAGAACAAAGATGTTGACGAGCATGTTGCCAACCTGGCCGGTGGTGACCGGGGTCGGTTCATGCAGGGTCACCTGGGCTTCGTAGCGGACTTGGGCGAGGAGGCGCTCGGCGGCGTCCGGGTCCGGCGGAGATAGAGTTACAGCAAGCAGCGGACCGGAGCGTTTCACGACGGCGCCGGGCAATTTCTCAAAATCCGCCACTTTTAGCATGGCGATCTGGTTGGTCGGGTAACTGAAAATAGCCAGAGTCAGGTCGCCCTTGGGGCTGTGGAAAACGCCGAGTTGGGCTTCGGCGCCCAGGTGGAAGGCGGCCACCGAGGGCGGGATGCCAGAATCGAATTTTTGCAGAGCGGCCGGCCCGGTGATGTAGCGTTCGCTATTCGGGACCAGATTTTGCGATGGAAGGAAGCCGGGTAACGTGGGAAGCGGCGTCGGATCGACGTCCGGCAAGCTGTCGAGGACCGGGGTGAGTTCGGCAGCCATGGGCTTGTACCCATCCAATTTCAGCAAGTAATTTCCGCGAGCGACGAGAAGAGCCTTCGCGGTCTGGGCGGCGACGGGGGTCACCTCGGACGGTGTTGCATCCTTGGGGCGCTGCCAATCGAAGGCGGCCAGAGCGGCAGTGCTGTCAGCCAGCCGGTAGAGAGTGGCGGTGAATTGGGCATCGTCGTTCCGGTAGACGGCAGTTTCGGAATCCTTGAGGCCAAATTCGTCCCAGAGCGGTTGATCGGTGAGAGCCGCCGGGGAATCGGAAGCGCGTTGATACGGCCCGAACATTCCGGGCAAGATCGCTGCTGAAGCCAGGGCAGGGAAGAGGAGAAGAGCCGCGAGCCTCATGAGCCGGAGCCGTGACACTTTTTGTATTTCTTGCCGCTGCCGCAGGGGCACGGATCATTGCGGCCGACCTTCTGGCCGGCAGCCACCGGCCTGGCGCTGGTTGACCCGTCGCCTCCGACCATTTGGAGTTCCGCGAGCTCCTTTTCCTTCTTGCGCTGGATATTGCGCGTGAAGTCTTCCATGGAAGTCTTCGCCGCAACGCGCTGCTGCTCGCTGATGGCGGGAGGCGTCTCTTCTTCTTCCTCCTCCTCTTCGGAAGGGAAGGGCAGAACCGGGGTGGGGCCGCCGTTGACCGAGCCGGGGCCGCCGCCCATGCTGACCTGGAGGAAGAAAAGGTAGCGGACCGTTTCGTCCTCGATGCGGTCCATCATGGCGGTGAACAGCTCGTAGGACTCTTTCTTGTATTCGACCAGCGGGTCCTTCTGAGCGTAGGCGCGGTTGCCAATGCCTTGCTTCAATTCGTCCATCGACAGGAGGTGATCTTTCCACTGGTTGTCGATGACCTGGAGCATGACGATACGCTCGGTCTGGCGCATGATGTCGGCGCCGACGAGGTCTTCCTTCTCCTGATACTTCTGGCGGAGGCGGTCGAGGAGGTGGTCGACGATCTCCTGGCGGGTCATTTGCGCCAGTTCGTTGAGGTCGATCTTGACGCCGAACTGAGTGAGGACGTCATTGCGAAGAGTGGCCAGATCCCAGGTGTCAGGGTGCTTGCCGTCGGGGCAGCGCATGTCGACGGTCTGCTCGATGATGCCTTGCACCATTTCCATGACGCGCTCTTTCTGATCGATGCCTTCGAGCAACTGGCGGCGCATCCCGTAGACGGCCTGACGCTGCTTGTTGTTGACGTCGTCGTATTCGAGCAGGTGTTTGCGGGATTCGAAGTTCTGGGCTTCGACGGATTCCTGGGCCTTGGCAATGCGCTTGGTGATGAGCTTGGATTCGATCGGCACGTCCTCTTCCATGCCGAGGCGGAGCATGAGGTTCTGCATGCGCTCGCCGCCGAAGATGCGCATCAGGTCGTCCTGTAAAGAAAGGTAGAAGCGCGAGCTGCCGGGATCGCCCTGGCGGCCGGCGCGGCCGCGGAGCTGGTTATCGATGCGGCGGGACTCGTGGCGTTCGGTAGCGACGATGTGGAGCCCGCCGAGATTCACAACGTCATCGTGCTCTTTGTCGGTCTGGGCCTTGAAGCGCGCGTAGATCTCGTCCCATTTATCGCGGCGGACCCGATAGAACTGGTCGTAGTGGGTGAAGTAGTAGAAGTGCTCGTCGGCAACGTACTTGGCGTCCTCTTCGGACAGACGCTCGGCCAATTTGTCTTTGAGGCAAGCGTCTTTGGTCATGAATTCGGGGTTGCCACCGAGGAGAATGTCGGTACCGCGGCCGGCCATGTTGGTGGAGACCGTGACCGTATTCTTCCGGCCCGCCTGCGCCACGATGGAGGCTTCGCGCTCGTGGTTCTTGGCGTTCAAGACTTCGTGCCGGACGCCCATGCGCTTGAGAATGCCCGATAGCTTCTCGGATTTTTCCACCGAGATGGTGCCCACCAGCACCGGCTGGCCCTTGGAGTTGTACTCCTTGATTTCCTTGGCGGCGTTGCGGAACTTTTCTTCCTCGGTGCGGTAGACCACGTCCTGGTTTTCTTTTCGGATCATGGCGCGGTTGGTGGGGATGACCGCGACATCCAATTTATAGGTTTTCTGGAATTCCGCCGCTTCGGTCTCCGCCGTACCGGTCATTCCAGACAGCTTTTTGTACATGCGGAAATAGTTCTGGAAGGTGATGGTGGCGAGGGTCTGGTTCTCGCGCTGGATCTTGACGCCTTCCTTGGCTTCCACGGCCTGGTGAAGGCCATCGGACCAGCGGCGGCCGGGCATGAGGCGGCCGGTGAACTCGTCGACGATGATGACTTCGGGGCCTTCATCGCCGTCCTTGACCACGTAGTCGCGATCGAGCTGATAGAGGACGTGAGCGCGCAGGGCCTGCTGGACGTGATGGTTGTATTCGATGTTGGCCGGGTCGTAGAGGTTGGCGAGGCCGAGCAACTTCTCCACCTTATATACGCCTTCCTCGGTGAGGGCGGCGCTCTTGTGTTTTTCGTCGATGGTGTAGTCGCCGGTGGTGAGGCCTTTTTCGTCGGGATTGCTGGTCTCGATCACCTCGCCGCGCACCAATTTAGGGATGATGCGGTTGATCTTGTAATACTTGTCGGTGGATTCCTCGCTGGGGCCGGAAATGATGAGCGGGGTGCGGGCCTCGTCGATGAGGATCGAGTCGACTTCGTCGACGATGGCGTAGTGGTGCGCGCGCTGGACGCAATCTTCGATCCGGAACTTCATGTTGTCGCGGAGGTAATCGAAGCCGAATTCGTTGTTGGTGCCGTAGGTGATGTCGGCGCCATAGGCTTCCTGGCGTTCGTGGTCATCGAGATCGTGGACGATGACGCCGACGCGCAGGCCGAGGAACTTGTAAAGGCGGCCCATCCATTCGGAGTCGCGCTTGGCCAGGTAATCGTTGACTGTGACGACGTGCACACCCTTGCCTTCGAGAGCGTTGAGGTAGGAAGGCAGGGTGGCGACCAGCGTCTTGCCTTCACCGGTCTTCATTTCGGAGATTTTGCCGCGGTGCAGGGTGATGCCGCCGATCAACTGCACATCGAAATGCCGCATGTTGAGGACGCGGCGGCCGGCCTCTCGGACGACGGCGAAGGATTCGAACAGCAGGTCGTCGAGCGTGGCGCCCTGGGCGAGGTTTTCCTTGAATTCAATGGTTTTGGCGGTGAGATCGATGTCGGAAAGCTTTTGGATGGCGGGTTCGAGGTCATTGATGGCAGCCACCATGGGCTGCATCGCTTTGACCTCGCGAGCGTTCTTGGTGCCGAAAATTTTGGCCAGTACGGCGTCAATCATGAATGGGTTCTCTTACGGGGGGTCCTCGTTATTATTCTACCCTGTGGGAGAGACGGGGGAAGGAAAAAGGAGTTAGCGGGAGGGCGGAACCGCGGGCGTTCGTCTTATCTGCCCAACACCACATCGATGCCGGCGAGGATGAGTTCCAGTTTGGCGCGCGGGAGCCGGCCGACACGTTCCGTCAGAAGTTCTCGATCCATGGTGACGACCTGCGACACATTGGCGACCGAGTCTTTGGGGCCGCCCGGTCGCACAAGGAGGTAGAGGAACTCATACGGCCGCCTTGAGGGTTGTCCGGATACGAAATATGAGTCATACTCGAAAGTATGAAAATTGGGGAGCGCGGCCAAGTCACCATTCCGAAGGAAATTCGTGAGCGGTTCGGCCTGGGGCCGGAGACCGAGGTCGAGTTCGAGGTGGTTCACGGGACGATCCTGCTGAAGAAGGCGCCGAAACAACTGAAGCTGCGGAAATGGAAAGGGAAGTGCGGAAGCCGTTTCGCTGAGCTTGGATATTCGTCGGTGGATCGATTCATCGATGACGTACGCGGCGGATGATCACAGCCATCGATACGAACGTCCTGCTGGACATCCTGGTCCCGAATGAAAAGTTCTGCGACGCTTCGATTCGGGCGCTTGAAGGGGCGGCGAATGCCGGGTCACTGGTAATTTGTGATCTCGTCTATGCCGAGCTCTGTATTCATTTCAACTCGCAGCGGGAATGTGAGTTGTTTCTGAACGACAACGAGATCCGGGTGGAAGCCCTAAGCCGGGAGGCGCATTTCCTGGGGAGCCGCGTCTGGCGGAACTATCGGAAACAGGGAGGCACGCGCACCCGCATTCTCGCGGATTTTCTGATCGGTGCTCATGCGCAGACGCAGGCGACGAGATTGCTTTCGCGGGATCGCGGGTTTTACAAGAAGCTGTTCCCCGGGTTGCAACTCATTGATCCGAGCGCCGGAATAGAATAATGTTGCCAGATTTGGCGTGCCCCATCCGGCACGGGAACTTTGGTTGATTGGCGGGAGGGTGGAACCGCAGGCGTTCGTCTTATCTGCCCAACACCACATCGATGCCGGCGAGGATGAGTTCCAACTTGGCGCGCGGGAGCCGGCCGACACGTTCCGTCAGAAGTTCTCGATCGATGGTGACGATTTGCGACACGTTGGCGACCGAGTCTTTGGGCAGCCCGGTCGCACGAGGAGATAGAGGAACATTGCCGGGGGCGTTCGCCCATCGAAGGTTACTGGTCAAGGGAACGCATACCGCCGTCGCAAGCCGGCTACGGTTGAGGGCATCGCCCTGCACAATGGCAACCGGGCGGCGGTAGCCTGGACCTGACCCTTGCGGAAGCGGCAGGTCCGCCCACCAAACGTCGCCTTGAGCAATCACCATTCGCTGTTCTCAAGAATCCGTCGAGCCGCCGACGAAACAAACTCGTCGGTGGTCCGGCCGACGTCCTTACAAACCCGGTCCATGGCCTCCGTGACCTCATCCGAAGCATGACGAGCTACGTATTCGCGAAGGGCGTCACTAAACAACTGGCTCCGTGATTTCTTGGATTTACGCGCGAGCCGCTCCGCGCTTTTGAAGACCTCGTCGGGAACGGAGACCGCGGTTTTCATACCAATAGTATAACCCAACCGTTTCTGGCTCATTGTAGCCGCAAAAGCCACGGGAACTTCCGTTGCGGTACCCTCGTTAATAGATAACATCGGGTTCCGTCATATCTCTATGCAATCCCATGCCTCATTCTGGGAAGCGGTCCGCGGCGCGGTGGCGTCCCTGCGCGCCAGTAAGATGAGGAGTTTCCTGACTTTATTGGGGATCATCCTGGCGACCACGACCCTGATCGCGGTCATGTCGGTAATCAAGGGCATGGACGTATATATCGCCCAGAATGTCTCCAGCATGGGGGCCGACGGGTTCCGGGTGCGGCGCATCGTGATGCTGCAGTGGAATCCGAAGAAGTTCCTGGAAATGCAGCGTAAAAATCCGCTGTTGCGGGAAGACGAATTCGATTTCCTGCGCGCGCACGCGACGCTGGCGCGGGAGTACGGAATCGAGGCCAACCGGTCGCTCACCGTGTATCGCGGAAAGGACCACCTGGACGGCGTTCAGATCATCGGCGGAACGGCGAACCTTTCGCTGATCGGCAACTTCACGGCGGAGGAAGGCCGGTTTTTTAATGAGTTCGACAATCGCCGAAAGGCGCCGGTGGCGTTCATCGGGAAGGACATCAAGGACCACCTGCTGGCCAACACGGATGCGATCGGGAAAAAGATCACAGTCGATGGCGTCGAATTGGAAGTGGTCGGGGTGGCGAAGGCCAAAGGTTCGGTGTTCGGGCAATCGCAGGACACGTTTGTCATCATTCCGGCCGGCACGTATTTCAAAATCTGGGGTTCCCGGCAAGGGATGGGATACGATGCGATTGCGATCGATCACGACCACTTGGCGGCCGCGCAGGAAGAGACGCGCGCCTTGCTGCGGGCCTATCGTCATCTGCGGCCGAACCAGGACGATACGTTCTCGATGGTGACCTCGGATTCGCTGCTGAACTTCTGGGACCAGTTGACGGGCGCGATCGCGGCGAGCGCGGTGGGGGTGGTCTCGGTGTTTCTCGTAGTGGGCGGCGTGGTGATCATGAATATCATGCTGGCGGTGGTGACGGAGCGGACGCACGAGATTGGCATTCGCAAGTCAGTGGGAGCGCGGCGGCAGGACATCCTCAACCAGTTTCTGGTGGAATCGGCGATGCTGGCAGCGGCGGGCGGCTTTATCGGTGTGTCGGTGGCATGGCTGGTTGCGATTCTGGTGCGTAGTTTGACGCCGGTGCCGATGACGGTGCCGCTGACGGCGGTGCTGATCGGGGTGACTCTGTCGGCGGCGGTGGGACTGTTCTTCGGAATTTATCCGGCGCAACGGGCCGCCAAGCTGGACCCGATCGAAGCGCTGCGGGTGGAAAAATGACGGTCGGCGCGTTTACTTCGACGGTGGGACTGGCGTTGGGCACGGTTCGGGCGCACAAGCTGCGGTCGTTCCTGACGGTCTTGGGGGTCATTATCGGGACCGGCGCGGTGATCGGAGTCGGGTCGATCATCGCGGGGCTCGATACCGCGATCAGCAACCTGATTAACAGTTTCGGCCCGAACACGATCATCGTGCTGCGCGGCAGCGCGATGGGGAACTGGACGCCGGAAGAACTCAAGCGCAAGCCGCTCGATTTGGAACAGGCGCGCGCCGTGGCGGAGCGATGCCCTTCGGTAGAGCACGTCAGCCCGTACCTGTTTCCCCCTAACGGGATTCATACGGCCAAATACGGAGGCAACGAAGTCTACCAGATTCAGATGGGGGGCACCGAGGAAGGCTACTCCTACGGTGGCACCACGATGAAGCGGGGGCGGTTTTTCAGCGATTTCGAAAGCAACCACCACATGCCCGTCGTGGCGATCGGCGAAGATATCGAAAAACAATTGCTGCCGAATGTCGACCCGATCGGGAAAGTGATCACGGTGGATGGGCACGAGCTGCAGGTAGTCGGAGTGATGGACCGGCCGGCCACGGCACTGCCGGGCCAGGACGACACGCGGATTCTGGTGCCTTACTTCACGATGCGCAAGATGTTTCCGAACGCGAGCGAGCACATGCTGGTGATCATTGCCCGGCCGGGCATGCTCGACAAAGCGCAGGACGAAGTGCGGGCCACGCTGCGGCTGATGCGGCACGTTCCATACAACGACGCGGACACATTTTCCATGCAGACCGCGCAGCAGATGATCGAAGATTTTCACCGGGTCACGGGAACCGTGGCGGTGGTGATGGTGATTCTGAGCTCGATCGGGCTGCTGGTGGGCGGCATCGGCGTGATGAACATCATGCTGGTGAGCGTCACGGAGCGGACGCGCGAGATCGGCGTGCGCAAGGCAGTGGGCGCGCGGCGCGCCGATATTGTGCTGCAGTTTCTCACCGAGGCGGTGGTATTGACCGCGCTGGGAGGAATTCTCGGGCTATTCATCGGCTGGGTGATTTCGATGGCGGCGCGCCTTGCCTTTTCCAACCTGCCGACGGCGGTGCCGTTATGGGCGGCGGCCGCGGGCGTGATCATGTCGGTGGGAGTGGGGTTATTCTTCGGGATCTGGCCGGCCGCTCGCGCGGCATCCCTCGACCCGGTGGAAGCGCTGCGCTACGAATAAGCGGCGTCCGTGCGAATTCTCATCATCGGCTGCGGCGTGGGCGGACTCGCGGCGGCGATTGCACTGCAAAGAGCGGGAATTGACGCCGAGTTGTACGAACAAGCGGATGGGTTGCGGGAGGTAGGCGCCGGCATTGGACTCGCCCCGAACGCCTTGCGCGCCTTCGATGTGCTGGGGCTGGGCAGCGAAATCCGCTCGGAAAGTCTAGCCGTGCAAGGCAGTCTCAGAAAACCAAATGGCGATGTTCTTGTCGGCATTCCCACCGAGGAACTCGGCGGCGTTGGAATCATCAGCGTCATGCACCGGGCGGAATTGCTGGCTCTGTTGGCACGGCAAATCGACCCGGCGCGGATTCACCTGGGGCGGACCTGTGCCGGGTTCGAACAGGACGGCGACGGCGTTACAGCGCGCTTTCAAAGCGGAGAGACCGCCCGTGGAGACGGGCTGATCGCGGCCGACGGGTTGCGGAGCGTGATTCGAAGCCAACTGGTGGGCAGCCGGCCGGTGCGGTACGCGGGGTATACGGCCTGGAGGAGCGTGGTCGATTTCGGAAACAGCCGCGATCTCGCGATGAGCGAGACGTGGGGACTAGGCCGGCGATTTGGCGTTGTTCCGATGTCGCGAGGCCGGGTGTATTGGTTCGCGACTCACAATGCGCCGGAAGGGCAACGCGATTCGCACGGGCGAACCAAAGAGGCCCTGGGGCACCTGTTTCGCGGCTGGCATCAACCGGTGGAGGAGCTGATCGGGCGTGCCGAGGAAGGCGCGATTCTCCGCAACGACATCTTCGATATCGACCCGCTACCCGGATGTGTGAAAGGCCGGGTCGCCTTGTTAGGCGATGCCGCGCACGCGATGACTCCGAATTTAGGGCAGGGAGCGTGCCAGGCGATCGAAGATGCGGTGGTGCTTGCGGCGTGTCTGAAGAAGCTGGGGCACGTCGAACCTGGCCTGCTCGAATACGAGCGGCGGCGCGCGCCGCGAACTCGAGACTTCGTCCTGCGGTCGCGGTCGTTCGGCGTCGTTGCGCAATGGGACAATCCGGTGCTGTGCGCGGTGCGCGATGCCGGCATGCGGCTTATGCCCAAAAAGATGGCGCTCCGGCAATTGCAGTCGCTGCTGGAGTTCCGGATTTTGACAGAATCCGAGGAAGGGATTTTCAAGGGAAGGTAGCCGGCCTTCCGGCCGGCTGGACCCGCTGGAAGCGGGTCCGCAAGCTGCGGCCTGCCTCACAAGGCTGCTGAGTGTTTTAACTGGTTCAGTTACTAGACTCCGGCGGCCACTACGTTCGGCGCCGGGTAGGCAGCGGTTCCCTTGGCGGCCAGCTGCTTGCGAAAGCGGACATGCCGCAGGCGCGTCAACTCTACCAACGGTTGCCAGACGGCATGCACCAGATGATGTTGAATGAGAAAGCGCCAGAAGCGGTTGGAGCGCTTATATAGGTAGGACATGGCCAGATAGGGCGGAACGGCGCGCCAGTCTTCGGGCCGGCGGCGCCAGATCGACGGGTGGGAGAAGAGGCGCTGGTACAGCCAGGCGTAACCTTCTTCCAATTCCTCGGGGGACATGTGCTTTGGACGAAAGACCGCGTGCGCGGTGTCGTACAGAGACCAATCGCGGTGCAGCAGGCGGTTCTCGGCTTCCATTTGATGGAACAAAGGAGTGGCCGGATAGGGAGTCAGAATGTGAAACGTGGCGCACTCCAGGCGGTTGTGCTCGATCCAATCGGCGGTGCGGACGAACGCATCTTTGCGATCGTGATCGAACCCCAAGACGAACGAGCCATTCACCTGGATGCCGTGATCATGCAAGATTCGGACGCGCCGCGCGTAGTCGGCGGCTTTTGGCGTTTTCTTGCGGGCGTCCGCGAGATTCTCGTCGGTGAGCGATTCGAACCCTACGAAGACGCCGGTGCACCCGGCCAGGGCCATGTGACGGATCAGATCCGGATCGTCGGTGACATCGATGGAAACCGCGGCGCTCCAGATTTTGTGCAAGGGCTGCAGGGCCTGACACAAGGCACGCAGGTAGGGGCGGTTGGATCCCAGATTGTTATCGACGAAGACGGCATAGGGCTGGCGGTCGGCCGCAAACTCCGCGACGACCTGGGCGGGATCGCGCATGCGGTAAGGCATGCGTAAACCGTCGGTCGCGAGATAACAGAAGCCGCAGCGGTTGTGACAGCCGCGGGTGGCGATGAGGCTGGTGGTCGTGAGAAAGCTCTGGCGCGGCAGAACCGAGCGCCGCGGCGCCGGATCGCTGCGATAGTCACTCTCATAGGTTGCGGCGTATTTCGGGCGGAGAGAGCCTGCCTCCACGTCGGCCAGAATTCGCGGCCAGAGCTGGACGCCATCGCCGACGGCCAGCGCGTCCGCATGGGGAGCGCATTCTTCGGGACAAGACAGCACGTGCAATCCGCCCAGCACCACCTTGCTTCCCCGGCTGCGATACCAGTGCGCGAGATCGAAAGCCCGCTTAGCGAATGTCAAATGCACGGTGATCCCCACGACTTCGGGAATCGGCGCGAAAGGCGGACGGCCATCGAGCAGGTTCTCGTCCCAATATCGAATGTCCCAGTGTGCGGGGGTAGTCGCGGCGAAACTGGTGAGGGCAAGGGTGGGGGTCAGGACGTGTTTACCGAAGCTGGCGTTGGGATCCTTTGGATAAAAGGGGTTGATCAGAAGCGCATACCGCAACTGGACCGGCGCCGAGGGGAGAGCCGGGTCGAGATGCGGCGGATGGGTCATTTCGGCCGGGCACCATCGAGGGCGCGGCAGATTCCGAAACGGCGCGGGATTCATGGAAAGTACTTTACATTGAAAAGTACTTCGAGTCAAGGGATTTGAAAAGCTGGTAGTGGGCTACCTGGGAAAGCGGGGAACGAGTGAGAGATCGCACAGCCGGGCTCCAGAACCGCACAGAGCGTCCCACTTTTGGGACGGGAGACGGGCGCGCGCCGGCCCGGAAGTCGTTAGGGTTCTGCATCGTAGCGCGACAACTGCGGCGGTCCAGCAGTTGCAGGTGGAGCGGGTATGTCCCGCCTGCTGGAAGACGTCCGCTACGCATTTCGGCTTCTGCGGAAGAGCCCAGGCTTCACGCTGATCGCGGTCCTGACGCTGGCGCTCGGAATCGGCGCCAACACCGCAGTATTCAGCGTGGTCAACGGTGTCCTGCTGCGGCCGCTTTCGTATCCGGAACCTGACCGGCTGATTCGCGTCTGGGAACGGACGCGGGCGTTCGAGCAGAATTCGGTGGCCTATCTCAATTACGTGGATTGGCGCAAGGACAACCGAACCTGTGAGGAGATGGGCGCGCTGCGGTCCGAAGACTTCAACATGACCGGAAACGGCGTGCCGGAGCGGTTGAAAGGGGTGCAGGTGTCGGCAAGCATGCTGCGGGTGGTCGGCATGACTCCGCTGCGCGGGCGTACGATTTCGGAGGAGGAAGACCGGGCCGGCGGAGCTCCGGTGGCGCTGATCAGCGAAGGGTTGTGGCAGCGGCGGTTCGGCAGCGCGCCGGGGATACTGGGGCGGAAGTTAACTCTGAATGGCACACCGCACACGGTGGTCGGGATCGTGCCGGCCAGCTTCCAGTTGCCCGACCGCGAGCGTATCGACGTGTTCACGCCTCTCGGACAAGCCGGCAGCCTCCTTCTGCAGGACCGCGAAACGCATCCGGGAATTCAAGTGATCGGGCGGTTGAAACCGGGCGCCACCGAGCAGCAGGCACGCGCGGACATGGTGCGAATCGCCGCCAGCCTGGAGCGAGCATATCCAAAGGAAAATACCGGGCACTCGGCCACGGTGCTGCCGCTGAAGGAATCGGTGGTCGGCGATGTGCGGCCGATCCTGCTGGTGCTGACGGGCGCGGTGGTGTTGGTGCTGCTGATCGCTTGCGCGAACGTGGCGAATTTGATGTTGTCGCGGGCGACGGCCCGGCAGAAGGAGATGGCGGTGCGCACGGCACTTGGCGCCGGGCGCTTTCAGATTCTCCGGCAATTGCTGACGGAGAGCGCCATTCTTTCAGTACTGGGCGGCGCGGCGGGTCTGGTGGTTGCGTCGTGGGGAATGGGTTTTCTGCTGAAGGCCGTGCCTACCGGCCTTCCACGCATGGAACAGATCGGGATTGATGGACGCGTGCTGGCGTTTACGCTGCTGGTTTCGCTGGGGACGGGGATGCTGTTTGGAATGGCGCCGGCGCTGACCCTGGCGCGGTCGGAAGTGCGTGCGGTCCTGGTGGAAGCGGGACGAGGAATGATCGGGGGCAGCCAGCGGCTGCGGGATCTGCTAGTGGTGGGGGAGACGGCGCTGGCCCTGGTCCTTCTGGTGGGCGGCGGTCTGATGATCCAGAGTATCTGGCGGCTGAGCGGAGTGAATCCGGGCCTGAACCCGCACCATGTTTTGGCGTTCAATGTGGCGCTCTCTCCCGCTAAGATGGCGAGCCCAGCGACCGAGCGGCGGGCGTACACGCAGATGATCGAGCGCATCCGGCGCACCTCCGGTATCGAGGCCGCCGCGGTAATGCTGGACATGCCGTTCAGCGATGACGACTGGGAGACCGACGTGTGGATCGACGGAACGCCTCAGCCCAAATCGACCAACGATCTGCCTCTGGTGCTCACGTACTACACCACGCCGGAGTATCTGCGGGTGATGCGCATTCCGCTGGTCCGCGGGCGTTACTTCAACGAATTCGATACCTCCGGGAAGCCGCCGGTGATGGTGATCGACGAAGTGATGGCGCGGTCATTGTTTCCGGGACAGGATCCGATCGGCAGATACGCGACGATTGGCGGCATGGGAGAAGGCGCGGTAAAAGCACAAATCGTGGGAATCGTCGGCCACGTGCGGCACTGGGGCTTAGAGCGCGATGCCACGGCTACGATTCGGGCCCAGATGTATGCACCGATGATGCAGATCCCGGATCAGTACATGAGCTTTGTATCCTCGTCCTCGGTGGTGCTGAGGACGGCGGGGGAGCCGCTGCAGTACGAGAGCGCGGTGCGGGCTCAGGTGCTGGGAAGCGACCGCGATCAACCTGTGTGGAACATGAAATCCATGGACAGCATGATTGCCGATACGATGGCCGAGCGGCGGTTCTCGATGCTGCTGCTCGGCACATTCGCCGCGATCGCGCTGCTGCTGGCGTCGGTGGGGATTTACGGTGTCATCTCGTACCTGGTGAGCCAGCGCACGCGTGAAGTGGGGATTCGGCTGGCGTTGGGTGCTCGGACCGAAGATGTGCTGAAGCTGGTGGTCGGACGAGGCGCGCTGCTGGCGCTGGCGGGAGTCGGGATCGGGATGGCCGCCGCGTTGGCAGCGACGCAAGCCCTTTCGAAGATGTTGTTCGGGGTGAGCGCCACCGATCCTCTGACGTACACGGCGGTCGCGGTGGTATTGGCTGCTGTGGCGGTGCTTGCCAGTTATCTGCCAGCGCGGCGGGCCGCGGGCATCGACCCGATGGTGGCGCTGCGTTACGAGTGACGGGGCGTGATCGCTTTTTTCCGCTTCGGCGCGACAAGCTGGTAGCTGCACTTCATCAGTTCGGCGACCTCGTCCCAGTCGACCTTGCCTCGGTCCAGGCGGAGGGCCACCCAACCGCGCGGGCCGATGTAGGCCGGCAGGTAAAATCGCTCGGGCTGCGCCGCCGCCAACGCCGTGTTTTCTCCCGGGAGCACTTTGCCGGTGATGGAGACGATGCCGTCTCCGTGGTGATCGTTCAGAAAATAGGCGAAGGTCTTCTTGCCTGCCAGAAACTGTGCGTGGCTGCGGTGCATCTGGCGCTCAGTCCCTGGGAACGTCAGACAGATTTTCGTCACGCGCGCAAGGCGCGGGTCTTCACCAGAACGCTTCGCCATCATTGCCCCGGCAGGTGCGGCACGTCGCGGTTGTTTTCGTTGCAGATGAACTCGAGCAGCTCCGTGTCGGGCAGCAGGTGCACGGGCTCGACGACGGTCCATGGCTTGGTGTAGGCCTTTGGGTCGTCAATGGTGATGGTCAGATCCATGTGTCCGAAGTCCTTGCGGTGGAAGCGCTCGACGACGTGCAGCGCGTCGGTCGAGGGTTTGCCCAACTGATCGAGCCAGATTTTGCCGTTGAACCCGCGCGTATCGACCACCAAGGTGTCGCCATCCCACGTTGCGGTGGAATAGCCGAGCCAGGTCGGGTTCAGATCTTTTGCGCGCTCGCGGCCGTCCATGAAGACCTGGCGCCAGAGCGTGAACGCCTCGTAAATGATGACGAGCGAGCCGGGCGTCTGCACGATTTTCCAGGGCGCGGGGGCCGAATCGATCTTGGGCACGCCTTGCGGGAGGCAGTTGGCATCGGGGTCTTCCTTGGAATGCGAGCCGTCGGTTCGCTGCTCGTATAAGGTCTTGGCCCAGGGCTGGAACGGGACCTCCTGTTTGAGGTCGGCAGCGATGTTCCGGACGTACTTGTTCTCCATCGGCTCCCAGATGCCGGAGAGATCGGGTTTGCCGTTCGGCAGCCGCGGCGCGGGCGCGGACAGGTTCGGCTTTCCGTCCGCCGTATGTGGAATGGCTGCCTGAGGGAGCTTGGTCCACTGCGCGCACAAGACTGCCGGCAAGACGAACGGCGCCAGAGCCGCGTAACGTAGACCCACAAAAATGTTTTGCATGGGCCCTCCAGTCTCCGGCGATTATACACCGCGGCGATTATACACCGGAGGCTTGCCCGTTATTAGCCACTGACAACTTGTCGCGCCAACCGACAACGCGGGTCAGAGGCCGAGAGAGATGGGTCTCGCCCGCTTAGCGAAATCGGGAATTGCGTCGCGTGTCTCCGCGAATTTACGGACTCGTCATTTCTTTGCGGCACGTTTGTCACATCTCTCTACGAAAAAATCATCTCGGATTAATCTGAATTGCCGAGCGATTGTGAGAACGGTTACACTGAACTTCCCCCGAGACAAAATCGAGGAGGTTTGTTTTATGATGACGGACCAGAACCTGGCCGAGGCAATCATTGCCATGCAGCGACAGGAGTTGATGCTGGCGACGCGAGAGGTGGTTGACGAGGCGGCGCGGCTGCTCGGAGACGGCCGGGAGATGGAAGCGAGGGCGCTCTTTGAGAAGGCAGAGGCTCTAGCTGCTCAAGCGAATGGCACGAACAGTACGAACGGTACGAATGGTGCGATGACGATATCGAAAGGAGCCGGCAGGGTGAAAGTGAGCCAGGGTTGGGCGCCACAAGGGATCGTTGCACCGTTGGCGGCGAAACTGGCCGCGGGGTTCACCGAGGTCCTGACGAATGTGCTGGAGGACGTCCACCGCTACACGGGCGACCAAATTCAAGCGGTGGCCAATGCTCTCGACGAGCACATTCAGAATATGGAAGCCGCACTCCGCCATGCCGCGGGAGTGGGCGAACGGCTCGAGCAGCTCGCTACGGAGCACGAGGCGAACCTTCGAGTGGTCCAGCAAGGACAAGAGGAACTGTGGGGAGCGGTCCGGGCGCTGCAGCACGCGGACCAGGAACAGGTTGCCTCGATCACGCGGGTGTGTGCGGCTACCGAGGAGATCACACATGAGTTCGGGCGTCACGTGGACGCGGTGGCTGCGCGATTCGATCATGTCGATCAGCGGATCTCTCTGCTCGACCGGCTGATGCAAGAAGTGCCGGCGCAGTTTTCGGGCGTCGCGTTGCGGCTCGACCGCCATACCGAAGCACTGCGTGTTTTGGAGCAGCGTCAATCACAGCGGGTATCGACGCTCAACCAGGTGCTCGAGTCTCTCGCCAGGCTGAAGGAAGAAGAGCCGGCCGAACTGGCCATGCCCGCGCTGGCGTGAGCCACTGCCGGGCCGCGTAGCGACGGTTCCAAACAATCCGAATCAGCGGAGGTTTACGAACTCCGGCGCGCTATGCTCGTATCATGGCGGCGGCCGACGAATCCAAACCTCCGCAACAGTTGCCCGACGCGCAACGGACGCGCGACCTCGAGCTGAGCGATTTCCTGTTGCGTCTGTGCCACGATCTGAGATCGCCGCTGCGCGCGATTCGCGCTCACGCGGAATTGTTAGGGAAGGTGTCCGATGCGAGCACGGGAGCCGATTCGGCACAACTGCTCGGCTTCATCATTTCGGGCGCAGAGAATATTCACTTGCTTGCCGATGGCCTTTCGGCGTACTCGCTGGCACTGCGGATCGACCCAAGCTCCTTCCAACCGGCGCAGATGGACGTCCTGCTACGCCTGACGCTGGCGAAGTTGCGGCAGGAATTGCAGGCATGCGGAGCGGAAGTCACCTACGATCCGCTTCCGCGAGTCCGGGGCAATCCGGACCGCCTCTCGAATCTTCTCGAAAACCTGGTTCTCAATGCCGTTCGCCATCGCGGTACGGCTGCGCCACGCGTCCACATCCGGGCGGACCAGAGGGAGCAGGAGTGGGTTTTCGCTGTCCGCGACAACGGTACGGGAATCGAAGCCGCTCAACTGCAACGGATTTTCAAAGCCTTCGAGCGATTGCGGGGGAAGGAATTGCCGGGCCCGGGTTTGGGGCTGGCGATCGCGCGGGAGGTTGTCGAGAGGCACAGAGGAAGAATCTGGGCGGAGTCGCAGCCGGGCAGCGGCTCCGTTTTCTTCTTCAGCCTGCCGGCGCAGTAACCGGCAGCGGCATCAGGCGCCCGCCGTTTTCTCCCCGTCTTCTTTTTCGCGGTAGGCGCGCAGCTTGTTATAAAGCGTGTGCAGTCCGATGTCGAGAATCTCAGCCGCGCGTTTGCGGTTATGCTCGGTATGCTTGAGGACGAGCTTGATATAAGCTTCCTCGACTTCCTTCATGCGGGCGCCGACCGAGATCTGCAAGACGCCCTCGGTTTGGGCCGCGGCGCGCTCCGGTTGAGGAACCAGAGTCGTGGGAAGATGACGCGATTGGACTTCGCCCTGGCCGGCCAGGATGACTGCCCTCTCGACGAAATTGCGTAATTCGCGAACATTGCCGGGCCAGGAGTACTCCTCGAATCGCTGCAGGACTTCGGGGCTCAGGTGCGTCACCCGGCAGCCATGCTTTTTGTTGAGATCGCGGATGAGGGCGGTGCTGATCGGGCCAATGTCCTGTTTCCGGTCTCGCAATGCCGGGAGTGAGATATGGAAAACGTTCAGGCGGTAATAGAGGTCTTCGCGCAGGAGCTTGTTCTGAATTGCTTTTTCGGGAGAGTGATTGGTGGCTGCCAACACGCGCACCGAAATCGGAATATCGGTGGCGCCGCCCAGCTTTCGCACTTTGGATTCTTCGATGACGCGGAGCAGCTTGGCCTGAGTGCCGATCGGCATTTCCCCAATCTCGTCCAGCAGCAAAGTTCCATTCTGAGCCCGCTCGAAGCAGCCGGCCCGCCGCTCGACGGCGCCCGTGAATGCGCCCTTTTCATGGCCGAACAACTCGCTTTCCATGAGGCTCTCGGGCAATGCGGCGCAATTCACCGCGATAAAGGGGCCGCCGGCACGCGGACTAAGGCGATGAATGGCGCGCGCGACGAGTTCTTTTCCGGTTCCGCTCTCGCCAGTGATCAGGACTGATGCCGTGGTTGGCGCGACTTGACGGATGAGCGAGAAGATTTGCCGCATCTGCGGCGAATCTCCCACCAGTTCGCCGAGCACGCCCTGATAGCTGAGCTGCCGTGCGAGCAACTCGGTTTCTTCGACCAGTTGGTTCTGCTGAATGGCGCGCTCGAGCAGCGCGCGGAGCACTCCGGGCTGCACCGGCTTTTCGAGAAACCAGAATGCCTTTAGGTCATGGACAATCGAGATGGCTTGCTCGATGCTGCCGAAACCGGTCAATACGATGGTAGGGGTCCGATCGCCGCGAGCCGAGAGTTCCTTGAGGAGTTCGACGCCGTCGCCGCACGGCATGACGAGGTCGCTCAAGATCACATTGGCAGGGAAAGAGGCAAGCTTGCGAAGCGCCTCCTGCCCATCGGACGCGGTAGCTACTTGAAAACCGAGCGAGGCGACGATCTCGGCCAAATCAGACCTTTGCTCGGCATCGTCCTCAACGATCAGAACACGCGCAGAGATCCCGGGCCCGCTCACTGCGGACCATTCTACTCTTGAATCGGCCTTTCCGGCCACTGTACCGGTATTGGTTGGATCTAAAGTATCAGCCGGCATGTTGAACACGTAGTTCGCGAACGCGAGAGCGAAATGCGCGGTTCACCCGCGCGACCAGTTCCGACATCTGCACCGGTTTATCAATCAGATGGGGGCCCCTCACGGGCATGTTGTAAAACCGGCTCACCTCGGTGCCTGTCAAACCGGAGACGAAGAGCACTCGGAGAGCCGGATCGGTGGTTGAGAGGGAATGCGCTAATTCATATCCATTGTTTCCCGGCAACGCGATCGCCGTCAAAAGCATAGCGATTTTTCCGTGATGTTGTTCATACGTACTGAGAGCCTGCCAGTAATCGGCCGCCTCCAAAACGCTATAGCCTTCGGCCGCCAGAGCGCTTCGCATGGAAGCGCGGTCCCCTGGATCGTCATCCACAACCAAAATTGTTCTATCCTTTTTTCTCCTCGGCATACGCCCCGTTGATTCCGAATCTCACTGCCAGCGGAACAATCTCACCGGCATCAAGCAATCGCATCGTCGGCCGGCGCCGGCGGGTTTCGGGGGACTGAAAAATAGAACGTCGAGCCGCGTCCGATTTCCGATTCCACCCACATCTTGCCGCCATGGCGCTGGACCACTCGATCGGCGATTGCGAGCCCGACCCCCGCGCCGGGATATTTTTCATTGTGCACGCGTCGGAAGAGTTCAAAAATCCGCGCCTGATTTTTGGGGTCGATGCCAATTCCATTGTCCTGCACGCCAAATACCCACATTTGATCGGACGAAGTCGCCGAGATGTGGACCTCGGGCGGCGCTCCGCTGCGGAATTTCATCGCATTCTCCAGCAGCGCCGTGAAAACGTGGCCAATCTGAGC
>Ga0335079_10002011_pt1 | contig 23405 bp, 21 predicted proteins | sample Lox_Sample_33_FD_206719 | JGI IMG/M metagenome (GOLD analysis project Ga0335079, IMG submission 206719) | Soil microbial communities from Loxahatchee National Wildlife Refuge, Florida, United States - Lox_Sample_3.3 | ecosystem: Environmental > Terrestrial > Soil > Wetlands | place: USA... | reverse complement strand
CTCTTTACCGCCGTGTTCGTGTCTCGCATGATTTTTGATTGGTTGTTGAGCCGCAAACAGCGCGGCGAAGCACTAAGCATCGGATAGCAACGAAGGTTTCAGAGTGCAGGGTTTCGATGGGAGAAAAACCTTGAAATCCTGGAGCCTTGAACGTAGGAACCTGCTCCAGAAGGGGTTTTTAGACGCGTGGAATTTTTTAAAGAGCCAAACATAGATTTTCTCGGGAAAAAGTGGTATTTTCTCGCCTTTTCCCTGGTGTTCAGCGTGGCGGGCCTTATTTCCATGTTCTTTTGGCATGGCGTCCCGCTGGGTGTCGATTTTCGCGGGGGTACACTGGTTTATGTCAAGTACTCCCATACGCCCGACAACAAGGTCATTCGCGAGGCGATGGACCGGGCTAACATACGCAATGCGCGCATTCAGGCCTATGGTCCGCCCTCCAATAGCGAAGTGCTGATTGCCCTGGATGTGCAGGAAACCAGTGAGCAAGCGCTGGACAACGGCAAGCAGCAGATCATTAACGCGCTGGAAACCAACGCCCCGGCCGGCAAGCAGGACTTGAATAATGCCAGCACTTTGGCGGTGCAAAATTACCTGCTGGAGAAAGACCCGCTGCACCTCGGGACGGACGCGAATGTGCGCTATACCGCCCTGGGCCAAGCCATCGTCGGGTATCGCGACAAGACCAAGGGCGGCGTGCTGAGTTCCTTTGACGATCTGAAGGGTGTGGTCGATCCGGCGGTGGTCAGTGGGCTGGAGGACGGATTCTTTCTCTCCGATTTCGGCGTACGGAACGTGGAGATCGTTGGACCGCAGGTGGGAAAGCAACTGCAAACCCAGGCCAAGCTGGCGGTGCTGTATTCGCTGCTGGGAATGCTGATTTACCTGGGATTCCGGTTTGAGTGGATTTACGGTGTGGCCGCGGTGATCACGGTGTTTCACGACACCCTGATCACGGTAGGCGCTTTTTCGTTGACCAACAAGGAGATTTCGCTGACCGTTGTGGCGGCGATTCTGACCCTGGTCGGTTACTCGAATAACGACACCATTGTCGTGTTTGACCGGATTCGTGAGAACCTGAAGCTGATGCGGCGGGAGAAGTTGTCGGACGTCGTCAACCGCAGCATCAACCAGACGCTGAGCCGGACGATCCTGACCGCGGGTTTGACGTTCCTGACGGTGCTGGCGCTGTTCCTGTTCGGCGGCGAGGTGCTGCATGGCTTTTCGTTTGCGCTGGTGATCGGCATCCTGATCGGGACTTACTCCTCGATCGCGATTGCCGCCCCCATCCTGGTGGCGTACCAGGATTGGCGGTCGAAGCGTGGCAGAAGGCCGGTTGTCGGCGGGGGCGGCGACGGGCGGCAGGGCGCACGTGAACCCAAGCCCTCCAGCGGCAGTCCGGTAAAGCCCGTCAAAGCCGAAGCAAGGCGATGACGGTAAAAGGGTTAACCATAACTTCAAAGGCCAACCTGTAGCTGGCTTTTGGAATCTTTGGCTCGGGAGCAAACAGGAGATATCCGGTGTCTAAAAGTACGTAGGTTCCTTGCAGGGAGAACGCCTATGTTTGAAGACAGCCTTATTGAGTCGGGGGGCAGACTCAGTACCAAGCGCGGAGCGACCACGCTCGTGTCGTTTGTGTTCCAAATTATGCTGGTCGGGATACTGGTGCTGATCCCGCTGCTGTTCACCGAAGCTCTGCCCAAGACGCAGTTGATGACTTTCCTGGTGGCACCGCCACCGCCACCCCCACCGCCACCACCGCCAGCCGCAGCTCCTGTCCGGGTCGTCAAACAGATCCAATCTGACATCAGCAACGGCCAGCTCCGTACCCCCACCAAGATTCCTGAGAAAGTTCAGATGATCAAGGAAGAAGAGGCGCCACCGCCAGTAATGGCGTCGGGTGGCGTGGTGGGCGGCGTTCCCGGAGGGGTGCCGGGTGGCCAGATGGGCGGCGTCATCGGCGGAATCATCAGTTCGACGCCGGTTGCCGTCCCTCGAGTGGCAACCCCACAGCGTGTGCGTGTTTCCCAGGGCGTTTCCCAAGGACTGTTGATCCGCAAAGTGCAGCCGACTTATCCACCCCTTGCGCGGCAGGCGCGCATCCAAGGACAGGTAGTCCTGCAGGCGGAAATCAGCAAGCAGGGGACGATTGAGAACCTGCAGTTGATCAGCGGGCACCCCATGTTGGCGCCCTCGGCCATTGAGGCGGTGAAGCAGTGGCGCTACAAGCCCTACTTCCTGAATGGCGAGCCGGTGGAAGTGGAGACCCAGATTACCGTGATTTTCTCGCTGTCCGGCGGCTAGACCGCGGCGGTGGGAACCCAGTTGGTGAAGCTCTAACCCGGCCTGGCCCGTCCTTTCCGGGACGCATGGCCGGGAGGAGGTTGTGAGGAAATGGCTGCCGCTGGCCGTGTCCTCAGTGGGAAGTCCGGGCCAGTTTCTTGCGCGCGTTTCAGCAGCGACAGATCGAGATTTGAGCATTCGACGATTTCTGAGGAGGAATAAGGAAACTCATGTTCGCAACCTTAGCAACTTTGACCCTGAGTAACGTATCCAGTCTGGCGGCTTGGTTCTTCCAGGAGCAGCCGATTGGTTGGGATCCGATTTCGTTGTGGCACCAGATGGGCGTGCCGGCGAAGATCGTGGTCATGATTCTCTTCATCATGTCGGGCTGGTCGATCGGCGTCATGATTGACCGCTGGATGGCTTTCAGCGCCGCCCGCAAGCAGTCCCGTTCGTTCGCTCCCGCTGTAGCCGGCGCGCTGCGCGATGGCAAGATTGATGAAGCCATCAAGGTTGCCGAGCGTAACAAGAAGAGCCACCTGGCCAAGGTTGTCACCGCCGGCCTGATGGAATTCCGCGCTCACGAGCAGAGCACCGATATTCCGGGCGAGACCATCGAAGCCTCCAAACGCGCGCTGGAGCGCACCGAAGCTATCGTTCACGCCGAGCTCAAGCGCGGCCTGGGCGGCTTGGCTACCATCGGTTCCACCGCCCCGTTCGTCGGACTGTTCGGCACGGTGGTCGGTATTCTGAACGCCTTTAAGGGAATTTCCGAGCAGAAGGCCACTGGTTTGGGCGCGGTCGCAGGTGGTATCGCGGAAGCGTTGGTGACCACGGCCATCGGACTGTTCGTGGCGATCCCGGCGGTTATGATGTTCAACTATCTGACCGGCCGCGTGGAAGCTTTCGACGTGGAGATGGATAACTCGTCGAGCGAACTGATCGATTACTTCCTGAAACGGCGCGGAGCCCGTCGCTAGGCGCAATGGGTCTGAGGGTTGGATGACCGGCGCACTGCGCTGGTCGAGGTCGGCCTCGGACCGGCGCAAGCGGCGAGCAGGAGACGTGAACCATGGCATTGGCAAAACGCAACGAAGGCCGGAAGGTCAATTCCAACATTAACGTCACCCCCATGGTGGACGTGATGCTGGTGCTGCTGATCATCTTTATGGTGATCACCCCCATGCTGCAGAAGGGTGTCAGCGTTGATCTGGCCAAAGTGAACAGTCCTGAAGCCATGCCGGATGCGGACAAGGAAGATGCCTTGCTCGTGGCCGTCATGAAGGATGGGAAGGTTTTCTTCGGCAATGACCAGATCGCGCCCGATCAGTTGACCTCGAAAATCAAAGACCGCATCGCCAACCGCGTAGACAAGCGTGTCTATATTCGCGCCGACGCCCGGGCTAAGTTCGGCTCGGTCGTGGAAGTGGTGGACAACGTTCGCGCGGCCGGTGTGGATCAGCTCGGTCTGTTGACCGATCAGAGGAAAACGACTGCAGGCGCTGCCCCGCCCCCAACCGGTGGGCAATAGAGGAGACGACTATGGGAATGGGAGTCAGTACTGGAGGGGGACAGAGCGCAGATATCAACGTAACCCCGCTGATTGACGTGCTCCTGGTGTTATTGATCATCTTCATGGTGATCACGCCGCTGACGCCAAAAGGGCTGGATGCGCTGGTACCACAGCCTCCACCGCCCAATCAGAAACAACAGTCCACGCCGGACCGCACCATCGTGGTGCAGCTCATCGATCGCGGTCCCGGCCAAGCCCCGGCTTTGAAGATCAATCAGGAGGACACGACCTGGGAGAATCTCCAGGGACGCCTGACTGACATCTTCAAGACCCGCGCCGAGAAGGTGATGTTCGTCAAGGGCGACAGCAATGTGCCCTTCGCCGATGTGGCAAATGTCATTGACATAGCCCATGCCTCAGGCGTAGACAAAGTGGGCCTGATCACTGCGAAGATCGAAGCGGGCGGATAGAGGCTGGCTTGAATGCAGGCCGGGCGTCCCGGCTGGCGAACGACAGACTCACACTAGTCTCTGCCGTCTGCGGCGGCACGGCTGGCTTCGGTCCCAGGATTGACGGCAAGGGAGATTCATAACGCAATGAAAAATAGCCTAAGAGTGCTGGCACTGGTGGCGGTCGGCTTGGCGATTCTCTCCACAGGCGGCTGCAGCAAGCTCAGGGCTCGCGACCAGCTAAACAAAGGCGTACAGGCGTACAAGAATGCGCGCTACGAGGAAGCCATCGACCACTTTCAGCAGGCAGTGTCGCTCGACCCCGCGCTGCTGAATGCCCGGCTGTATCTGGCCACGGCTTATGCGCAGCAGTACATTCCCGGCGCCGACACCGAAGACAACAACCGCATGGGACAGCAGGCCATCGACCAGTACAAGGCTGTCCTCGACAGCGACAAGAAGAACATCAACAGCGTAAAAGGCATCGCCTACCTTTACCTGCAGATGAAGAAGTTTGAAGACGCCAAGAGTTACTATCGCAAGGCGACCGAGCTCGATCCCAACGACCCCGAACCCTACTACTCGGTGGCCGTTATCGACTGGACTCAGAGCTACCAGCCGCGCATGGAAGAACGCGCCAAGCTGGGCCTGAAGCCGGAAGAGCCGCTCAATCCGAAGGACAAGAATCAGAAAAAGGTCTGTGACGACCTGAAGGCCAAGAACGCCGGGGTGATCCAGGACGGTATCGATAACCTCAACAAAGCCCTGCAGCTTCGTCCGGATTACGACGACGCCATGGCCTACATGAACCTCATGTACCGTGAGCGCGCCGATGTGACCTGCGACGATGCCGCGGCTCGCGCCGCCGATCTCAAGACCGCCGACGACTGGGTGGATAAGACCATGGCCACCAAGAAGGCCAAGGCGGAAAAGCAGCCTGGAGCCCAGGGCATCACCATGGATCAGAACAAGTAGTTCCTCTCTCCTCAGAAACCAGAGCCCCTTCCGGAAGGAAGGGGCTTTTGTCTGGGGCGGATCGATACCTGGCACGGTGTGGTGGGCGGTCAGCCAAGAAATTCGTGCCCAGCCTGTTGTAGCGCCTTAATAGCGCTAGCAACGTCGTCCTGCTTTACCAGAACGTAATCCGTATCGTAGGTGGAGACCGCGAAGATCGGAATTGTAGCTTTGGCGAGAGGGTCGAGAAACGCCTCCAACACGCCGGTCAGTGAGAAAGCGAACGGACCTTCGATCTTGAAGCAGGCCCACCCGCGCTCGGCCGTCACATCGCCGGGAACAGCCTCCTCGGAGCCAACAATCGAAAGCTCATCGGCGGTCACAGTCACTGAGGAAAAGCTGCCGCTTCGGGCCCAACCGGGAATGGGAGAATCAGCCGGGAAACGGCAAACGGCATAGAAACCTGGAATTCGCCGGAATCTTAAGTTTTGCATGTTAAGACAGGAACAGAAATGACCCAATGCCAATGGCTAATTGCCAACCGCTTTTCTCAACGCCGCCCGCGCCAGCAAACGGGTGGAATCGAGTGCGGGCAAAGGTGAAGAATCGGCGCTAACCAGGAGCGGAATTTCGGTGCAGCCCAGCACCACCGCATCGCAACCCTCGTCGCCGAGAGCCCGGATCAGTTCTGTGAAGTAGGCCAGCGACCGCGACGTAAACTGCGCGTTGACCAATTCGTCGAAGATGATGTGATTGATCTTCTCCCGCTCTTTTGGACCGGGAACGCGGTGCTCAAGCCCGGCGGCCTTCAGCTTATCGGGATAGACCGGACCCTCCATGAGATAGCGGGTGCCCAGTACGCCCAGGCGCTTATAGTGGCACCGCTTTGCCTCGCTCGCCACCTCTTCCGCAATGTGCAACCACGGGCGTGGTGAGCGGTGGGACACGAGATCGTACGCCTGATGAATCGTATTGTCCGGGCAAATGAGAAAATCGGCGCCAGCTTTAGCCAGCTTCCCGGCCGACGACAGCATCAGCTCAGCCACCCCGGCCCAGTCATCGGCGTCGATGTACTTCATATATTCCGCCAGCGAATGCCCGTGCATGGAAATTTCCGGATGGTCGTGCGGGCCCAGCAATTCGGAACCTTCCAGGCAGACCGTGCGATAGCACAAGGCCGCGCCCTCCGCGCTGCAAGCCACGATGCCGATGTGTTGAGACATGGTCTGGAAACTGTTTGCCGCCTGGCTACCTGGGGTGGAAGCAGGCCCAACCTGGGCGCGGCTGCGCTACTCCTTCGATGCCAGTTCTTCCACTTCCGCCAACATTTTATCGAGATCTTCCCGGGTATAGAGCTTTCCCCCAACAATGACGGAATCGATCTTTCGGATATTGCGGATGTCATCCAGCGGGTCCGCATCCAGCAGCACCAAGTCCGCAACTTTGCCCTTCTCTACCGATCCATACTCGTCCAGCTTCCCCATAAACAGCGCGGCATTGAAAGTAGCCGCCTGCAACGCCTGGGCCGGGGTGAAGCCGGCTCTTACCAGGAGTTCCAGCTCATCGTGGAGGCTGAACCCGGGATAGACATACGGATCAGGGCCATCGCTTCCCGCCAGGAACGGTACCCCTGCTCGGCGCATGGCGCGGGTCAAATCGATGTAACGATCCGCCGCCTGCTTTAGGTCCGCCAGTCGCTCTGGCGACGTTCGTTTCAGGCGGCCGGTAGGGTCCCATTGCGCGCGCACCCGCAGGGGAACATACTTGAGCCGCGCATCGGTGGCCAGGCTGGGATCGTCGATGTGCGCGTCCGCCTGGTCCCAGACCAGCGTTGGCACCTGCCAGGTGTTATTGTCCACCAGTTGAATGAAGAGGCCCTGTGCCTTGTCCGGGCTGTAGGTCGAGATGGCCTGCGTCTCGGAGGCATAATACGTGGCCCAATCTCTTTTTTGCAGCGCCTCCAGGCGCTGTTGCCGGAGCTCTCCTTCCTTTCCAGAACAAGCCAGAAAAAAGCCGCTGAGGTGCTCGATGCTTCGTTGTCCCGCCGCGGAAGCCTCCCGTACGCTCACCGAATCGGGCACATGTCCCACAAAACGAATGTGCTGCTTCTGTGCTTCTTCTGCGACCGCGAGATAAGATTCATGGGAAACAGAAAGAATTTTGACGAAATCCATACCCTGTTTCTTGACCGTGTCGACCGCTTGCCGGGCTTCCGCGGGAGTATTCACTCCGATGGTCTGCTCATCGCTCTTGCCCGAGGTCAGGAAGGGTCCCGCCATGTAGATGCGCGGCCCCAGCAGTTCACCTTTGGCAATGCGTTCCCGGCGCTGTTTCAGCAGGACTGGGTCGCCGCCCATATCGCGAACGCCGGTAATGCCGTTCGCGATCTCGAGCGGGTAAACAATTTTTTCATCCCACGCGCCGGCCGATCCGCCCGCAGTATGCACATGCATGTCCCACAGGCCGGGGATCAGGTACTTGCCATTGCCATTTACCACGCGAATGTCATGGCCGCTCCCGATCAGGGCCACCTTCGCCAAACTCGCAATGTGGCCGTCTTTAATGACCAGGGTGAGGTTGTGTCCGAGTTGCCCGGTGCGGGTGTCAACCACATTGACGTTGGTGAGAATGAGCTGTTCAGGAGCAGCAGCCGGCTTCAATTGGCCTGGCAGAGAGGTGCTCAGAAAGAGAAGAACAACCAAGGGTGCCCGCATCGATGCTCTGCCCCACAACAGGAATGACACTGACAGGCTAAGGTCGCGTAGCCACGGCGTCAAACAAATTCAGGAATTGCAATTTCTTTTCCGCCGGGAGGAACGAGGCTTCGAATGAATTTCGGGCTAGCTCCCGCAAGTGCTCGTCGGTAAAAGCAAACGCTTGCCGCGCTAACTGGTATTCCCGCGCCAGCGTCGTCCCGAACATCGGTGGATCGTCGGAATTCAAAGTCACCATCAGGCCCTGGTCAAAATAGGTTCGCACCGGATGCTCGTTCAAGGCCTGGCAACAGCCCGTTCGCAGGTTGCTGGTGATGCAGATCTCGATTGGAATCTGCCGTTTGGCCAGTTCCTCCATAAGCTCCGGATCGCGTATAGCGGTTAGTCCATGGCCGATGCGCTCCGCCCGCAGGTTCAGCGCGCCCCACACCGATTCCGGCCCCACGCTCTCGCCGGCATGCGCTGTCAGGTGCAGCCCGTGGTCCGCCGCATAGGCATAGACGTCGCGGAAGAGCTCGGCTGGGGCCCGCCGCTCGTCGCCTCCGATGCCAAAGCCAACGACGTTGCGGTCCATGTAGCGCACCGCCAGTTCGGCCACCCGCTGGGCATCGGGCGGGCCAAAATGGCGGACGGCATCGAAAATCCATAGTAGAGAGACGCCGAACTCGCGTTCGCCCCGCTCCCGCCCGCGCTCCAGGCCTTCAAAGATTGGGGCAAAATCCATCCGCCGCCACAGGCAAATCCCGGCCGAGATGTAGACCTCGGCGTGCAGAACGTTTTCCGCTTTGAGTTTCTCCATCAGACGGTAGGTAATGAGTTCGTAGTCTTCGGGTGCCTCGAGATCCTCGGTGACCGCCTTGAAGGCCAGGAGAAAACCGGCGAAGTCGGAGTATTGATAAAGCTGGGAAACATCAGTAGACGTTGCGGCCTTGCCATGCCGCTGGCGGAGTTCCACCAGGGTCGGAGGATCGATTGTACCTTCCAGGTGAAGATGCAGTTCAGCCTTGGGGAGGGAGAGCACGAACGCGCCGGGAAGCAGCGATGTTTCAGATGGAGCCACGAGCTACCTCAGAATCCTCATCCCGAACGCCTTCCCGCAAACTCGCTGTGATGGCGGCTGTAGAAAATGTAGATACAGAGTCCGAGAAAGAGCCAGACGACAAAACGAATCCACGTAATCACGGTTAAACCAGTCATCAGCCCGCCGCACAATACGACCGAGATGAGCGGGAACCACGGCACAAACGGAACCCTAAATGCCCGCGGCCGGTCTGGCTGCCGGCGCCGGAGCAGGATTACGCCCATCGACACCAGCACGAATGCAAACAGCGTACCGATGTTGGACAGATCTGCCGCGTCTCCAATGTCCACCATGCCGGCGGGAATTCCCACCGCGAAGCAGGCGATCCACGTCGACCAGTGCGGAGTCTTGAACTTGGGATGCACTGCCGAGAAGATCTTAGGCAACAGCCCATCCCGCGACATGGCGTACCAGATCCGCGCCTGGCCGTACTGGAAGACCAGCAGTGACGAGATCATCCCCATCAGCGCGCCCACTACGATAATCGAGCGGAATAACGGACGCGCGCCCAGATATTCCAGTGCGTATGCGACCGGCGCCTCGGCTGCCTTACCGGAGACGAAGGTCGTGTATTTCATCATGCCCAGCAGCACAATCGCCACTCCGATGTAAAGCACGGTGCATATCACCAGGGAGGCAATGATGCCGAAGGGCAAATCACGTTGCGGGTTGCGGCATTCCTCCGCCGCCGTCGAAACGGAATCGAAGCCAATGTAGGTGAAGAACACGATGGCGCCACCGGTCACGATGCCGGCGAATCCCGAGGGCGCGAACGGCTTCCAGTTGCTCGGATGAACCAGCATTCCACCCACCACCAGGAAAGTGAGAATGGCGCCAATCTTAATGGTGACCATCACATTGTTGGCCTCCGCGGATTCGCGCACTCCTCGCACCAGCAAAAGCGTGAGGATGAACACGATCAGGAAGCCTGGAACGTTGAAATAGGCCCCAGTCCAATGTCCGGAAGCAAACACCGGGCTCGCCCACTTGTCCGGTAAAATGATGCCAAAGGCGGCCAACTGCGCCTTACTGTAGCCGCTGAATCCCACAGCCACGGCGACGTTTGAGACCACATATTCCAGAATCAGGTCCCAGCCAATGATCCAGGCAAAGATCTCGCCGAGGGTGGCGTACGAGTAGGTGTAGGCGCTGCCCGCAATTGGAATCATGGAGGCCAGTTCCGCGTAACACAGTCCCGCGAAACTGCAGGCTACCGCCACCAGCAGGAATGAAATCGCGATGGACGGCCCCGCCGCCGGGCGTCCATGCATAAGCGCCCCGGAGACGTTCCCGGTGCGCAATACGTTGGCGATTAAGTCCAGAACCTGAGCGTGCAGGATGGAGGGCGCTTCGAAGTGCTCTCCCGCGGCCGCAGTGCCGGTGAGAACAAAGATTCCCGACCCGATAATGGCGCCTATGCCCAGCGCCGTAAGCGACCAGGGGCCCAGGCTCTTCTTAAGCCGGTGTTCAGGATTGTCGGCCTCGGAGATCAGCTTGTCGATGGACTTGCAGCACAGCAGCTGGTTGCCGGAATTGGCGGGAGCAGCCTTGGTTGTCGGTGGTTGTGCCAATAAGCCCTGCCTGTTTTGTGGGGGACGGGCATGCGAACCCGTCCCCGCACAGGATTTGCCAGCCGGCGATTACCGCTTCGCCTGGCCGCGCACCATCTTCTTCACTTTGCGCTTCTGTGAGCCGCGCGCGTATTCCCGTTTCTTCAAAGGCTTGTCGGCCTTGCGCTTCTTCCGCGATGTCCGCTTGGCTTTCTTGCGTTCTTCTTTGCTCAACCTGCTGGTATTGGCCATGAGTACAGTAGTGTCCTTTAGTCAGTTGTTTTGATTCGAACTTGTTTCCTTCGCTGCACAACTCAGTTCTTCAGCGGCGGCTCCGGCCGTTTGCTCACGCAAAACGCGCCTCGCTGGCTAGAAGCCAGTAGCGAGCGGCGAACAGCTGCATTCACGCTCGCTCCAGCTGGGCATACTTTTCTACCAGCTTCTTCAAACCGAAGCGAGGGAATTGTACCGTAATCTTGGCATCTTCCCCATCCCCTTCGCGCTGGTAGACGGTCCCTTCGCCATATTTTGGATGGCGGACCTTCTGTCCGGGGCGGAAACCGCGCTTGCCCTGCGGCTCTTCGACGGGCAGTTTTGGCAGGCTGAACTTTTTTCCCCGCGAGGCAAAGAACTCCGCGATGTTGTCGATGGAGTTATAGGTCTTGCCGGAATAGCTGCCCCGCTGCTGCTTCGGAGGGGTCCAACTGGCGCTCTGATCTTCATCCTCGTAGGCATAATGGGATGATTGCGCCGCCTTGGAAGGCTGGCCTGCCGGACGCCCGTAGGCGCCCACGCCCACGCTACCGCTCGCGCGCGTCCTGCGCGACGAGCCCAGCCCTTCCAAAAGCTGCGGAGGCACTTCGTCCAGAAACCGCGACGGCACGCTCGCCTCAGGAAGGTCGGTCCCGTAACGCCGCCGGTAGACCGCCCGCGACAGGACCAGAGTATCCATGGCCCGGGTCATGCCGACATAGCACAACCGGCGCTCCTCTTCGACGTCGTCTGCCTCCAGCATGGTGCGGGAGTGCGGAAACAAGCCTTCTTCGAGTCCTGCCAGGATCACCAGCGGAAACTCCAGCCCCTTGGCCGCGTGCAGCGTCATCAATGTGATCTGCGCCCGCTCGTCGTAAGCGTCGGCGTCGCTGACCAGTGCCGCGTGGTCCAGAAACTGGTCCAGAGTCTCGCCGCGATCCCGCGAATCCATGGCCGCGTTCACCAGTTCGCGCAGGTTCTCGATGCGTGAGTAGGCTTCCGGCGTGTCTTCTTCTTCGAGCAGCTTGATGTATCCGGTGCGGTCGATGAGGAATTTCAGGATTTCCCCGGTGCTGGCAGCGCCGCCAGGAGTGCGGAAGACGCCAGCCTCTGCGACGGCGGTCGTGGCATCAGCGTCCGCCGTAGCAGCATCCCGCCGGCTGTCGGGAAGGCGATCCGACGCTCCTGCGTCGGGCTCCTCAGTTTCCCGGGGCAATCCAAAATCGAAGGCCAAGGGATCGAATTCTGTCCCAGCTTCGTCAGCCTCCTCGCTCCTGGGGCGAGACGCCTCGTCGACTGCGGCGGAGCTTGCCCTGAGCGAAGTCGAAGGGACGGCGCCGTGGTCGGGGGCTGCTTCCCCTTCCAATCGCTCGACAAACGTTCCAGCCAGCATCGCTTGGCCGTCTTGAATCAACTGCTGGAATGACTTCAGGGCGGCCAGCGCACGCGCCGGCAGCAACTGGCGGTGATTCGCCTCTCCGATCGCTCCCCAGAGCGACAGGCCAGATTCCAGCGCCACATGCTCCAGCGTTTCAATCGTCGTCTTCCCAATGCCGCGAACCGGGGTGTTGATCACGCGCAATAGCGAGATCGTGTCGTCGGGATTCAGAATGACTTTCAGGTACGAGATCATGTCTTTGATCTCGGCGCGCTCGTAAAACGAGAATCCGCCCACCACGTGATATTTGAGCTGGTAGCGGCGCATGGCCTCTTCAAACAGACGCGACTGCGAATTGATGCGGTAGAGCACGGCGGCACGCGGAGTATTGCCCCGCTCGGCAGCTTCGCGCAGGTAGCGGCTGACTGTGTCGGCGGCGAACAGCGCCTCATTTTCGCCGTCCGGCGCTTCGTAATAGCCGAGCTTGGCGCCGCCCGGCCGCGAAGTCCACAGATTCTTGCCTTTGCGCTTGACGTTATTCGCCACCACCGCGGACGCCGCCTGCAGAATGTTTTGGGTCGAGCGATAGTTCTGTTCCAGGCGGATGATCTTCGCTTCCGGAAAGTCTTTCTCGAATTCCAGAATGTTGCGGATATCCGCACCGCGCCACGAATAGATCGACTGATCTTCGTCACCGACGGCGCAAACGTTATGACGGTTTCCCGCCAGCAGGCGCATCAGCTCATACTGAGGACGGTTGGTGTCCTGATACTCGTCAACCAGGATGTACTGGAAGCGCCGGTTGTAATAATCGCGCACCGGCTCGGCCACCTTCAGCAGCCGGACGGTCTCCAGCAGCAGGTCGTCAAAATCGAGCGCGTTGGCTTTGCGCAGCTCTTTTCGATATTCCTCGTAGACGTGAGCGATGCGCTCGGTCTTGGGATCGGCCGACTGCAGGTAGATTTCCTGCGGATCGAGCATATGGTTTTTCGCCCACGAGATCCGCCCCAGCACCGTGCGCGGCGTGAGTTGCTTATCATCGATGCCCAAACGCCGCATCACTGACTTGACCACCTGTTGCTGGTCGGATTCGTCGTAGATCACGAACTGCTTGGTGTGTCCGATGGGCGGCGCGCCGGGCGTTGTCGAAGGAATGCGCAGCGCCTCAATGTCCCGCCGCAGTACGCGCACGCAAAAGGAATGGAAAGTCGAGATCGCCGGCTTGGCGATGGACAGCCCCCCGGCCAGCTTCTCCACGCGCTCGACCATCTCCGACGCTGCCTTGTTGGTGAAGGTCACCGCCAGAATCGATTCGGGCATTACGCCCATGTTTTCAATCAGATGAGCAATGCGATAGGTGATAACGCGGGTCTTGCCGCTGCCCGCGCCCGCCAGGATGAGCACCGGCCCCTCCGTGGCCTCCACGGCTTCGTGCTGCTGCGGATTGAGATCGTCAAGAAAAGACAACTGGAAGCGGCTCCGTGCCTTGATTTTACAGGGAAAGAAGATTTCAGGACGACAGAGGTTCTCTCACCCAGCCTGCCGCTGAACACGCAGCGCGAGGTGAACCTGAGGGCGAGGTGAGGTATCGGGGCTAGGGCGGTGTTGAGTTGCCGCTGGTCAGCCTGCAACTGGCTTCGTGGCCTTGCAGTCCTCACAAGGACAGATCTCGCGCAGAAACCTCCAGGAATAAATTCCCAGGTCATGGCCGTCGTTCCAGGCGAAGCGGATGGCGTACTTGCCCACTGGCTCCGTATGGGTCGGCTTGGCGGCAGGCTTGAACATGGGTAATTCGCCGGGCGCGGGCTTGGGAGGTTCGCCCGGCTGGCGGCCGGTCTTGCCCCGCTCCTCATCGCAGAGCGCACACGGGCAGGCATCGCGCAGGAAGGCGAAAGAGTACTGCGAGCGGTGCCCATCTTTCCACTCGATATCCATGCCGGAGCCAGTGGTCAGATTCACTTTCACCGACTTGGTGTCCGCCGAGGGCATCGATTTCAGTATCGCATAGGGCTTGAGGGGCCTGCCGCGAATCGCTGACAAGAGCCCCTAATCCTATCGAGCGACATCCTAAGTGAAGGATCTGGCGCGCACTATCTGCATCGACGCTGCACACCAGGCCCCTCGCCCGGCTGAAGTGCGCCGGTTCTCGGGATGACGCTCGGAGCATCAAGGGGCGCTTGGCCAAAATTGCGGAAATCCGGTAGAATTAGTGTTTTGCATACCTAGTTCTGAAGGGATTTGTAGTCATGGCACAAGTTTGTGATGTCTGCGGCAAGGGGCCGCAATTCGGCAACAACATCAGCCACGCCCACAACGTCACCAAGCGGCGCTGGAACGTGAACCTGCGCCCGGTGCGCGCCAAGGTGGGTGGAGCAACCCGGCGTATCCGCGTCTGTACGTCCTGCCTGCGCAGCGGCAAAGTCGTAAAGGCTTAAGAAACCACAAAGGCTCACAAAGGAATTTCTTCGTGTGCCTTAGAGCCTTTTACTTCACGCTCAGAAGCTCCACATCGAAGATCAGGGTCGCGCTCGGCGGAATCGCGCCCGGATAGCCGCGCTCGCCGTAAGCTAGCTGTGGCGGAATTTTCAACTGGCGCTTCCCACCGACCTTCATGCCCTGAATGCCTTCGTTCCATCCCTTGATCACAGGCGCGTTGCCCAGATTCTCCACGGTAAAGGGACGGCCCGAATCCACCGAACTGTCGAATTTCTTGCCGTTCGTCAGCCAGCCGGTGTAATGGACGGTAACTGTTTGCCCGGCGGTCGCGGTGGCTCCGGTCCCCACCTTGATATCCCAATACTTGAGTCCGCTAGGAGTTTCCACGGGCTGGCCCGTGACTTTGGTGGGAGCGCTGGTGTCGGGCTTCTTGGCTTGCGCCAAGACCATCGCCGCTGCGAACACCACGATTGCAATCAGCCAAGCTTTGTTCTGCATGAGTCCTCTCGATTTCCGATTTCCAATTGCCGATTGAACTCCAAGTATCGGGGGTTGAATTGGCAATTGCAAATCGGCAATTGAAAATTATTATGCCAGGGCGATCACGTCGATCTCTACCAGCACATCTTTCGGAAGCCGCGCTACCTCGACCGTGGATCGGGCCGGAGGCGCCGCGGCGAAGTATTTTCCATAGACTTCGTTCATCGCCGCGAAGTCGCTCATGTTCTTGAGGAATACGGTGGAGCGTACGACCTTCTCCAATCCGCTTCCTGCCGCTTTCAGGATCGCCGCCAGATTCTTGAGCACGCGATCGGCTTGGGCAGCCACGTCGCCGCTAATCACCTGCTGGGTAGCCGGATCGATGGCCACCTGCCCGGAGACAAACACAAGTCCATTTGCTTTGATTGCCTGCGAATACGGCCCAATCGCCTGCGGACCTTCTTTGGTGGCAACGACCTCGCGCATGAAACCTCCTGAAACCGTGCCCAGTCGCTAGTAACTGCGAATTTCAGATTGTAGATTTTTGATTGCAGAATGGGAAGTGCTACTGGCAACTGATCGCTGACAACGGACCACCGGGTTCAGATTTTCTGCAGCCTCTGCACGTCATGCACGCCGGGAATCTTCCTTAGTCCGGCGACAATCTGCTCGAGATGTTTCAGGTCCATGATTTCCAGCACCACGTCGATCGACGCCTGGCTGTTGGCAGTGCGGGCTTCAATGTTGCGGATGTTGGTTTTGCTGTCGCTGATAACGGCGGTGATCTGCTTCAGCATGCCGAAGCGGTCGTCGCAGAAGAGGGTTAGCTTCACCGGATACTGGTTCGGTGTGCCTTCCTTGTCCGGCGCCCACTCGACGCTGATCCGGCGCTCGGGTTCGTAGAGCAGGTTGGTCACGTTGGAGCAATTCAGCGCGTGGACAGCCACGCCTTTGCCGCGAGTCACATAGCCCACGATGGCTTCGCCGCGGATCGGGTTACAGCATCTGGCGCGATAGACCAGCAGATCGCCGTGTCCCTTCACCATGATGGCGTGCTGATCGCCGCCAAACACACGCCGCACCACGCTGGTAATGCCGCTTGATTTCTCGTCATCACTGTCGCTTAGGGGGCCGCCCGCCGCCGGAGAAAGCTTGGCCAGCACCTGCCGCGCAGCATATTTCCCGTAGCCGATTCCCGCCATCAGGTCGTCGGGGCGGCCCAGGCCGTAGTCGGACGCGACCTTCTGCAGATCGTCGTCCTTGATCTCCTTAAGCGCAATACGGTATTTGCGCGCTTCCTTCTCGATCAGCTTTCTGCCGATCTCAATTGCCCGCTCGCGTTGATGAACGTTCAGCCAGTGCTTGATTTTGTTGCGAGCGCGGGAAGACTTCACTATGGCCAGCCAGTCGCGGCTGGGCTTGTGACCGGGCTGGGTGAGAATCTCAACGATGTCGCCGCTGTGCAGTTTGTGGCGCAGCGGCACCATGCGCCCGTTTACTTTTGCCCCCACGCAGCTATGCCCGACTTCGGTGTGGATCGAATAAGCGAAATCGATGGGCGTAGATTCCCTCGGCAGCACCACTACTTTGCCCTTCGGCGTGAAGGTATAAACCTCCTCCGGGTAGAGATCGATCTTGAGGGTAGAGAGAAACTCGTTAGGATCGGAGACGTCGCGCTGCCATTCCACCACCTGCCGCAACCACGCCAGCCGCTGCTCATCCTGCGCCGAAACCGGGCCGTCTTTGTATTTCCAGTGGGCCGCGATGCCTTCTTCCGCCATCTTATGCATCTCTTCGGTGCGAATCTGCACCTCGAAGGGCGTGCCGTCGTCGGTGATCACCGAGGTGTGCAGCGACTGGTAGAAATTCGGCCGCGGCATGGCGATGAAGTCCTTGATGCGGCCCGGCACCGGACGCCACAGGTTGTGAATAATGCCCAGCACCGCGTAACAGTCTTGCAGCGACTGGCAGATCACCCGCATGGCGTACAAGTCATAGACCTGCTCCACGCTGATGCGCTGCCGCTGCAGTTTCTTGTGAATGCTGAACAGGCGCTTGATGCGGCTCTCGACATTCGCGGTGATGCCCGCTTCTTTCAGCTTGTCGCGCACTACGCTTTCTACGCGGCCAAGAAAGGCTTCGCCCTGCTTGCGGCGGGCCTCGACCGCATCGTGCACTTGCTGGTAGCTGATGGGATCGACGTAGCGGAAACCCAGATCCTCCAGCTCGCCGCGGATCTTGCCCATGCCGAGCCGGTGGGCGATAGGAGCGTAGATGTCGAGGGTTTCGCGGGCGATTTTCTGCTGGCGTTCCGGCGCGAGGTGTTCAAGGGTCCGCATGTTGTGCAGGCGGTCGGCCAGTTTGATGAGCACCACGCGGATGTCGTCCACCATGGCCAGCATCATCTTGCGCAGGTTCTCTGCCTGCTGCTCTTCGCGGGTGGCGAAATCAATCTGATCGATCTTGGTGACGCCCTCCACGATGTGCGCCACCTGCTCGCCAAACTCCTTGCGGATATCGACGACGGTGACCGAGGTGTCCTCGACCGAATCGTGGAGCAGGCCGGCGGACACGGCCACCGGGTCCAGCTTCATCTCGGCCAGAACCAGCGCGACTTGCAAGGGATGCACGAGGTAGGGCTCTCCCGAGGCGCGGGTTTGCCCGGCATGATGTTTTTGGGAAAATTCGTAGGCCTTGCGGACCAGGGCCAGGTCGTCGCCGGAGCGGTTCTCCCGCATCTTGCGCAACAGCTCGCGGAACTTCGTAACCGTGAGCACGTTGGTCGCGAACTGTTCGCGCAGCGTCGCCATGACGGATTATAGCCCGCAGGGAGAGCACGGGAAAGCTTTGGGGGAGCGGCTTTTCGCCTGGCGGGAAGTTCGCGGCGCAGCCAGCGCCGACTTTCCCTGCGTCAATTATAGCGACATGCGCGCTAGCCGGCGCGGGTTCTTCGACATCGCTCAGGGCAGGCTCGCCGGTGGCAGGGCAGCGTGCCCTGGGACTGTGCGTCTTAATGATTCGCTACGGTTCCGCCAACACCCGATGCACCAGATGCACCGCGATCGAACCCTCTCCCACCGCCGACGCTACGCGCTTTACGTTTCCCGAGCGCACGTCGCCCACGGCAAATACACCGGGCAGACTGGTCTCCAGCATATAGGGTGAACGCGATAGCTTCCACGTAGGCGATGGTGGTGCGGCTGTGTCGAGGTCGCGGCCCGTCAGAATGAAGCCCTTGTTGTCGAGAGCGAGGCATCCCTGTAGCCAATCGGTCCGCGGAGAGGCGCCGGTCATGATGAAAAGGTGGCGGATATTGTGGCTGGAAGTTTCTCCGTTTCCATCGCGCCAGGTGATTCGCTCCAGATGGTCGTCCCCCTCCATCCCAACAATCTGAGTCCGGTAGTGCAGTTCGATGGCAGAGTTCTCCTCGATGCGCTGGATCAGGTAGCGCGACATCGTGTCTGACAAACTTCCCGAGCGCACCAGCATATAGACCTTGCGCGCGGCTTGCGACATGAAGACCGCCGCCTGGCCGGCCGAGTTCCCGCCGCCAATGACGACCACGTCTTCATCTCCGCATAACTGTGACTCGATATAGGTTGCGCCGTAATAGACTCCTTGCCCCTCGAACTTCGCCAGGTTCTCGATGTGCGGCTTGTTGTACTGGGCTCCGGTAGAGATCACGATGCTGCGTGTGGCCAGACGGTGACCGTCATCCAGGATGACTTCGTAGGGTCGCCGGTCGCAATTCAGGCGGGCCACACTGCGTGCAATCATCATTTGGGCGCCAAACTTGAGCGCTTGCGTGGTGGCGCGGTTCGCCAGTTCCTGCCCCGAGACTCCCATCGGAAAGCCCAGATAGTTCTCGATCTTGGAGCTTGAACCGGCCTGGCCACCGGGCGCAGCTTTTTCTACTACCAGTGCGTTCAGCCCTTCGGAGGCCGCATAAACGGCCGCGGCCAAACCTGAAGGCCCGGCTCCCACGATGATCAGATCGCGTACCTGGACTTCATTAATGCTGACGTTGAAGCCCAGGCAGTCGGCCAGTTCCTTGATCGAGGGGTTGCGCAGCACCGTGCGGGCGTTACAGATGACCACCGGAATCTCGCCGGGCTTGATGTGAAAGCGGTCGAGCAAGTCCTGAGAAGTCGCGTCGGTATCCAGATCGACGTAGGTGTAGGGGTGCCCGTTGCGGCTTAGGAATTCGCGCAAGTTGAGCGTCTTGGCCGAGTGGCGCGACCCCATGAGGATGACGTTGCCATAGCCCGCGCTGATCAGCATCAGGCGCCGCAGGACGAAGGCCCGCATGATGATGTCGCTGAGTTCGGCATCCTTGGCCACCAGCACGCGTAATTCCTCGGCGCTCAGTTCCAGAAGCTCTCCCGGAACCGTAACCCGGCCGTGCATCATGCAACGCCGTCCTGCTATCACCGAAATCTCTCCGGTGAACCCTCCCGGCGCATGCTTCACGACTGAGCGTTCGCCGTCGAGCGTAGGCCGCGCGATCTCAACTTCGCCTGAGAGCAGAACGAAAAATGGAACATGGGTGTCGTTCGGCTCAAACAGAATTTCACCCGCGGTCACCTTCCGCACCTTGCCATGCGGACGAATGCGGTTGATCTGCGCTTCAGTCAGTATGGGGAAAGCCTGTGTAGCTGCATCAAGGGCGCCTGGGACTACGAAAGTTGACATAAGACTTCCTGAGAATGGGATGCCTACCGCCGAGATTACATAGATGATACGCGCCGCCCATCCGGTTCAGAAGACGATTGTGGGTCGGGGCGAAGGCCATCTGTTACATTCAGGTCATGGCTACGGCAAGCTCGGCGCGAATTCTGGTGAGTGGGGCCTCCGGACCGATTGGAGCCGCGCTACTGCCGGCGTTACAAGCCAGCCACTACGAAACCACCCGGCTGGTTCGAGGACCAGTATCAGGCAGCGGACAGATTAGCTGGGACCCGGCCCGGTCCATGACTCCCGCTTCAGTATCGGGTTTCGAGGCCGTGATTCACCTCGCGGGGGAAAGCATCGTGGGCCGCTGGACGGCGGCTAAGAAGGCTCGGATTCGGGATAGTCGTCTGCAGGGCACGCGCCATCTCGTCGCTGCTCTCGTGGCTTCCCCTCAACCGCCGAGGGCGTTCATTTGCGCCTCGGCGATCGGCTACTACGGCAGCCGTGGCGAAGAAATCCTGCGGGAAGACAGTGCTCCCGGGCGCGACTTTCTCGCCGGAGTCTGCCGCGAATGGGAGGCCGCCACGCAACCCGCCACTGCAGCCGGAATCCGCACCGCCAACCCGCGCTTTGGCGTGGTGCTGAGCCTCCAAGGCGGCGCACTCCCCAAAATGCTGACCCCCTTTCGCCTGGGCGTGGGCGGCAATATGGGCAACGGGCGGCAGTGGTGGAGTTGGATCAGCGCAGAGGACGTCGCAGGCGCGATTCTTCACCTTCTCAAGACAGACGTAAGCGGCCCTGTGAATTTTGTCTCGCCAAACCCGGTAACCAATGCCGAATTTACGAAGACCCTGGCGGCGGTACTGTCGCGACCGGCAATCTTCCCCATGCCGGCCTTTGCCGCCCGCCTTATTTTCGGCGAAATGGCCGACGAGCTTCTTCTTGCCAGCCAGCGGGTTGAACCGGCCAAGTTGAGCGGCAGTGGCTATGCCTTCAAAGATCCCGATCTGAGAGTTGCACTGAAAGGCATACTGGGGCGCTAGTCTCAGCATTCTTCGCGCCCAAGGCTCGCGCTCCCCGCGATTCAAGCTTCTCTCCGGAGACAGAAAAAAACGTCGGCGAAGGTGCCTTATGGCTTCGGGGCCAGGTAAGTGCGGGTGATGCGGTCATGCCAGCAGAGCGCATCTTCGTCGAGGAAGCACCAGGCGTAGCCCAGGCCCAACGACAGGGCGGATAACAGGGAAGCCAGCACGCGCCAGCGGCGCACCCGGCGATGGGCCGGGCTGCCATCGAACCGGCAGAGCCGGAGCCGGGCCAGCCGCAATCCCGGCGTGCTGCCGCAATAGACCATCAGCAGATACTGGTAGGCGCTCCAAAATACCAGGCCGGCGCCGGCCGCGGCGGCCATTGCCTGCGGAACGATGGGTATGAAATTCGTGACCCGGAAGAAGATGTATCCGGAGAGCGCGCACGCTGCGGCAACCGGAACTCCGTCGGCGAGTGCCGCCAACACGCGCCGGCCCAGCGGAGCCGATTGCAGCGGCATATCGATCCCCGGCCGTTTTTCGTTCTGGGGTTGCTCGACTGGCTCCATCAGGATTCCGCCCAGCGCCGGCGGCGGGGGCGCCACTTCGGGCACCTCCAAAATGCGAGGGCGATCCATGACCGGTTCTGCCAGCTCGTCGAGCCGAACCGGCGTCGCCGTCGCAGATCGTGGAAACGGAATGATCTTGGCGGTCTCTGGCGCGGCCGATTCAGCAGGCTGCATTTTGCGGACCGTCGCCGCCGATGAGACCGGCAGGCGCTCAATGGCAAACGCAGCCGACTGCTCCGGGACTTCCGCTGCTGGAGAATCTTCGGGCGGAGCCTCAAACCTCAATCGAAGCGACGGATACTTTGGTTCGCGAGCGCGTCTACGGGAGCGATACTTGTTGACCCGAGCAGCAACTTCCGTCCGCCACGCATCTTCGTTGGCAGAGCCAGATTGTTCTGGCGGCACGGCGGGGTCCTTTTCCTCAAGCCCTAAACTCGGACCGCAGGAAGACGGCTCGCGATCGCCGGGTTCGAGCCGGTCGCGAACCGGTTCCTGAGGGATATCCGAATCGTCGCTGAGCCGGATCCGCATGGGGGCTGGAGTGTCTTCCGCTGCCACGATGAAGCGGGGCTTGGCGCCCTCTTCCTGAGTGCCGGCAAACCTCGGCTCACTGGCATTGTCAACCGCGGGATCGAGCGGCGAGGATACCGTCGATTCGGCGGGTTCAAATCTTCGAGGAGAGCGGAGTTGGTTCACGGCTCGACCTGTGGCTGCTTCACAGTGGCAGAAATCCCCGCATATCGGGCAGGACATGAGTTGTCGTCCAGGGAAATTGAGGCCATGACAGAAAATTTGGGTCGCCGGGCTGGTCCCAGGCCGCGAATGCTTTGCTTCCCTGGCCAAGCGCGTGCTAAGGTCACGTTTGTCCCCGGACTGAACTTCCCAATACCATCGGGGGCTCGTGCGCTTCCGATGACCCGCACACGATTCCTTATCACGGCGGCGTTCGTTTGTCATCTGCTTCTCGGCCCGCCCTTAGTTACCAGCCAGTTGCTGTCTCCCGCGGACGTTCCGGTGAAACTCCAGCAGGAGGATGTCAATATCCGCGCCCTGGAGCAGGAGAAAGACGGGTCGTGGTTCAAACTACGCGGCCAGGTTGAAATCCGCTACAGCACCTACATCCTTTACGCCGACGACGTTACGTTCAATAACGATACTGGGGAAGCGCTGGCCGACGGGCACGTGGTGGTCGATGGCGGGCCGGATGATGAGCATATCGAGGCGACCCACGCGGCCTACAACATCCGCTCCCAGACTGGGAGGTTTGAGCATGTGACGGGAACCACCGGAGTCCGCATGCATGGCCACCAGATCATCCTTACTTCTTCGAACCCCTTCACTTTCACCGGCAAGGTCTTGGAGAAGACCGCCCCTGATCATTTCGTGGTGGAAGACGGCACGGTGACCACCTGCGAACTGCCCCGGCCTAAGTGGGAATTTCGCGCTCATAGGGTTGTGGTTGACGTGAAAGGCGATGCGAAGATCTATCGCAGCGCATTCTTCATCGAGGGCGTGCCCGTCTTCTACTTTCCTTTCGCGACCCATCCAGTCGCCCGCGAGGAGCGTCAATCCGGATTCCTGATCCCCAATATCGGGCGCTCCTCCCGCAAAGGCAACATTCTGGGCGAGTCCGTCTACTGGGCAATCAACCGCAGCGCGGATCTGATCGTTGGCGCCGAGTACTACTCCATGCGCGGCTGGGCCCAGAACGGAGAATTCCGGGCGCGTCCCAGCGACACTTCCTACGTGGATCTCGATTATTTCGGCGTGCTTGATCGTGGCCTTGGCCCGCAACGAGTCGATCAGGGAGGCGAGAATGCCCGCCTCAAGGCCGAGGCGCTATTGCCTCACAACTTCCGTGCCGTTGCCGACATCGACTACCTCAGTTCCTTCGTGTTTCGCCTGGCGTTCAATGAAATCTTCAGCCAAGCGGTGTACTCGGAAGTGAAATCCCAGGCCTTTCTTTCTAATACGACCAACGGATTCTCCTACAACCTGGAGGCGCAGCGTTACCAGAACTTTGAAAGCACCACGCACGGCGACGTCATCA
>Ga0335079_10002009_pt1 | contig 23413 bp, 21 predicted proteins | sample Lox_Sample_33_FD_206719 | JGI IMG/M metagenome (GOLD analysis project Ga0335079, IMG submission 206719) | Soil microbial communities from Loxahatchee National Wildlife Refuge, Florida, United States - Lox_Sample_3.3 | ecosystem: Environmental > Terrestrial > Soil > Wetlands | place: USA... | reverse complement strand
CGGTTCTCCAGACGCAGAATGCCGAAAACTGCTCCACGTTCACTGATCCGGTTCCAAAATCAATCCGAGCTTCAAGTGCCGTACAAAATCCCAAAGCCCCGGCAGCAGGAATGCCCAGGCTTCGAACCTCACGAAGCCTGGGGCAGCCGATTCGTGATAGTGTCAGCAAGTCTGGGCCAGCCCCCGTTATGATTAACGTTCCCGCTGTGGTCGTGCTCTGTCTCGCATCGAGTTCCTGTATACTCTCCGCATTTTTCCTATGGCAGGAGATCGGGGAGATTAATCGCAAACTACCCGATACGGAGCAAATCTCCTATTGGGGAATGTATCCAGGCAAAATGGCTCGGATCAAGCAGGAATACAAGCGCCTGTACCCGTTTGGGAAGATCGATCTTGCGAGGCGCATCTGTCAGTATGTAGCTTTCGTATTTGCAGCTCTGTTGCTGATTCCGTTGGGCTTCTTCAAGTGAATCTCTCGGTAAGCGGGAGGCCCGGCTTTGAACCTATGCATGCACCCGTCAAAAAGAGGGTGCCCCGTTCTTCGCACTTTTTGCGAAGGGCGGGTACCACGGAATCCGACAGCGAACGGCCCATCCTGTCGGCAGCATCGAACCCGCCCTTGCAAAAAACGCAAGGACGGGGCACCCGCCGTTTCAAAACGGGAAATCGAAGAACGAAACGCGAAAGGCCGGGCCACCCCGCCAGCAAGAACAGCCGATTGAATATGCCGTGGAAGCTTTGAGGGAGTTGGCACAAAGAGGCATCTTGGAATGTTATCGCCGCATTGGAAAGCGGTAGCGAGAAACTGGCTAACGAGTTCTTGGGCAGCGAAACTGTTGTTTGCGTCTACCTTCCTGGTACTTGCTCTATACCCTGTGTTTCAGGGTTGGATAGATCCGGCCAAGATGTCGTTATTGGGGAGAATAGTGTTGACGGCCTTCTGCGCGTTGGGAACTTGTGCGCTGCTTTTCTTATGGCTCGGCATGTGGGCGTACTGGGTATGGCTCGATGACTCAAAGACCTTTGCAAAAGGATCGTGGTTTTTGATTCTTTTGTTCGGATTTTGGTACGGGAGCTGCCTTTACTGTTACTTCGTATATCTTCCGCAGGTGATTCGAAGAAGGGGGCTGGCCTAGGCTTGCGGACGCTTCACGGAATGGCTGCCCCAGACTTCGCGAATTTCGAAGTCTGGGCATTCCTGATGCGGGCATTAAGAGATTTTTCGAACGCGCCGGCTCGGCCGTTCGGGGTATTTAACCGCACTCCCCGACTCAGGGTATGCGCAATGAAAGGCCTCCAACGGGCACCGACCCGGTTCCCAGAATCAGCCGCGCTTCAAGTCCGGCACAAAAGCCCACGCAGCAGAAATTCCCAGGCTTCGAACATCACGAAGCCTGGGGCAGCCGATTCGTGATAGTGTCACCGAGTCTGGCCCAGCCCCCTGCAGGGTGGTGAGAAGGTCTTTAACTTAGGACTTAGCTTAGAGATGAGGCTTGGCACAGACATAGGTTTTACTGCCGCTGAGGCGGTCGGGTGCGCGATACACCGATGAAAAGCGGCACGAAAGAGCACATTTATACGGGCCTGCAGCTGGGCTTAGGTGTTGTAACGGGGATATGCACGATGACTATACTCGTGTACGGTGTTAATAGACTCCGCTTTCCCGAGGTTGACGATAGTCTGTTCACGTTTCTGAAAGCCTATCCGCCCCGGCTTGTTGGCGGAATGTGCGTTGCGGTCGCCCTCGTGGTCTTGGTTATCACGCTCGACCGATGGGTCAGAATGCTGGCTGGATTATTCGCATATGCCGCGTTTGGCGGTCTTCTTGCAGTCTTCGTTGGAGGGTTCCATTCGTCCGTTGCGCCCCTCCAGCTTAGTCGACTTGGGGCGGCAGTTATGGCCGCTTTGTTCGGAGTATGTGCCTTGCTGACCACGGAGCTCAGCCGTCATAGGCTCGGTATGATTGATCGTGCGGCAGTGCTGACCGCGCCGCTACTACTGGCGTGGGCAGGAACTTCGAACAACGCTGCTACTGCATTCGGGATGCTTGCCGCGCTAGTGGTCGTTTTCGCGTCGGTGGCGGCCTATTATCGTTTGCGGGGTCAGTAGAAAGCGGGAAAGCTAACTCCTTAGTTTGGAATATTTTGCGCGTAACTCATTTCGATCCAACATTTTGCAGACCAAAACCGCACACTTCGTCCAGTAACTTGCCTGAATCCAATATTTTACGTTCCGAGATCCAAGAAAAACGAAGCCACTCCAATCCCCTCTTCCGCGCTCATTTCGCCGTCCCTGATCGCCTCGGGGGGCTGGCCCAGAAGTTCTTGCACCATCGATGAACCCGGCTGCCCCAGACTTCGCGACGTTCGAAGTCTGGGCATTCCTCCTGCCGACATCTAGAGATTTTCGAACCCGCAACTCGGCCCTCCGCGGTCGCGAAACATCGCCGGCCCAGGCTTACCGTATGCGTAATGACGAAAAACTGCTCCAACGCCCACTGATCCGGTTCCAGAATGAGCCGGGCTCACGTCCGGCCAAAAATCCCAAGCCCAAGGCTGTAGAAATGCCCAGGCTTCGAACACCACGAAGCCTGGGGCAGCCGTTTCGTGATAGTGTCAGCAAGTCTGGGCCAGCCCCCGGAAAGGGGCTTAATTTTGGGGCAGGAACAGGCGGAACTGGAGGGTCCGACGCGTCCGATTCCGCAGGGGCATCCGGTTCTTCTAACTAAGCAGCGGAATGTATGGGCGTAAGTGAATCAATACTCTGTATTCTGATGGGGATCGGCTTCGTGAGCGTTGGGCTCCTAAACAAGCAATTCAAAGCTGGATACCGCAACAATTCTGACCAGTCAATTCCACGGTGGCTCGGAATGATGGCTTTTCTAGTGATGGGCGGTCTCTTTACCGTTGCTGGGTTGATCGATTTGATTAGAGCCTTACAACAGCGATAGGCTGATCTGTCGAACTCTCAGCCCGCCGAGAAGTTGCCTAGCGGGCGGGGCGGAACGCTCTGAATGCAAAGCTGGCTGCGTTTGACATTGATCACCACGACTGTCGGAGGCGGATTTGCTGGATTCGCTGCGACATTTTCCTCTCTTTTCGACTCACCCGGGGAGGGGATTCTAGCTTCGACATTGAGAGTAACTTTTCTTGCACTATACGGATATATCGTGGTCAGCGGTTTGATTTTTGTGCAAAATCCACAAAGACTCGGGCCGTTGTCAATAGCTTTTGGCCTACAAGTTCCGTCCTTTTCTTCACCATACCTCGTTTACAAGTTAGCTGCAGGTCCCGCGGTTGTGGCCGGATTCGGAAGTCCTACCCAGCCTGGAAAGTTCTTTACAATTGATTGGCAGCTTCTTCTCGCAGGCAGCTGGCAGTTCGCTATATTGCAACGGGATCGCTGGCAGTTTTGTATCAACCTTGCAGCGCTTGCGTTTTTTGCATCGGTGTGGATATCTCGTCAGAGGCTGAAGGCCTCGACGATGCACACGTCCACGCCGTCCTAAGTTTGCGGGGTTTTCCACAGGCAACGACCAAATTCCTGTGACATCTGACCTTTACTCTGAGCTCTGAAATCGCCAAACTGTCCCCATGCGCGGACGGCTCTCTCTTCACCTTGCTCCCGTCCCAAACGTCCGCCTCAACAATTCCGCTGCTAACTCGTTATTTTGGAATATTTTGCGTGTAACTCATTTAGACGCAATATTTTGCAGACCAAAACTGCACACCTCGTCCCGTAACTCGCCTGAATCCAATATTTTACGTTCCGAGGTCCAAAAAGCACGACGCCACTCGATCCCATGCACTCGGCCGCGGTCCGAGGTCCAAGGTCGCCTCACCGCACCTGCTAGACTGATGGGTTCGGAGGCACCCCGTGCAGCCCGTCTACATTCTCTCGGCAGTTCGCACTCCCATCGGCAAGTTCGGCGGATCACTGGCCTCTCTCACCGCCGCGGACATGGGTGTTGTGGCCGCGAAGGCCGCGATCGAGCGCGCCGGAGTGCGTCCAGACCAGATCGAGGAGACCATATTCGGCAATGGGCGCCAGGCCGGTGGAGGCCCCAATCCCGCGCGGCAGATTTCTGTTCGCAGCGGTGTCCCCGAAGAAGTTCCGGCATTCACGGTCAACAAGGCCTGCGCCTCCGGGATGAAGTCCATCGCGCTCGCCTATCAGGCGATCACGCTCGGCGACGCAACCTGCATCCTCGCCGGCGGCACCGAGTCGATGTCGCGCCTTCCTTATTATTTGGACGGTGCGCGCTGGGGATACCGCCTCGGCAATCAGGAACTCGTCGACGGCATGTACCGCGACGGATTTTTCTGTCCGCTCGCCAAGATGGTGATGGGCGAAACCGCCGAGGTGCTCGCCGAGGAATACAAGATCTCCCGCGACGAGCAGGACGAATACGCGCTCACCTCGCAACAGCGCGCTGCTCGCGCCATTGCGGCCGGACGTCTCGATGCGGAAATCGCTCCGGTTACGATCGACGGCAAGAAGCGAAGCACCGTGTTCGCGCGTGACGAGCATCCCTTCCCCGATGCGAGCGTGGAGAAGCTCGGCAAGCTGCCACCGGTCTTTTCAAAAACTGGAACGATCACAGCGGGAAATTCTTCAGGCATCACCGATGGCGCCGCTGCGATGATCATCGCCAGCGAATATTTCGTGAAGCAGAACAACTTGAAGCCGCTTGCCAGAATTTCGGCAGTTACGTCCGCCGGAGTCGATCCTCGCACCATGGGAATCGGTCCCGTTCCGGCGCTCCAGAAACTCGACGAAAAGCATCACCTTCGATTGCACGAATTCGGACTAGTCGAACTCAACGAAGCCTTTGCGGCGCAAGTTCTCGCTTGCGACCGCGCTCTCAATTTCAACCGCGATCGCCTCAACGTGAATGGCGGAGCTATCGCGCTCGGTCATCCCATCGGCTGTACCGGCACTCGTATCACCGTCACGCTTGTTCACGAAATGCTGAAGAGAAACACGAAACGTGGAGTCGCGACCCTCTGTGTCAGTGGCGGCATGGGAATGGCCCTCGCGCTTGAGAATGTGGTTTGAATACTCGCGCGGATCTTCGCACCTGCGTGAACTCGACATAAGCCTTCAACTAACCATCTGAGTCTAGGTATTTCTACTGATACTCCGCCAGATTTGTATTTGCTACTCTGAGCGTTTTTCTGATCACGGTTTTCTTCCGTTTTTCGTAAAAATCTAAGGCTGTGTAACCCAACAAACCAGAAATTCGGCTAACGTGAGCGACGGAAGAACTGTTTTTCTGAGGAACCCGTTTTTCACGGTTCATGTCTGTCTCGTCTGCGTCCGGTTCGGCACCTGTCCCTGACTACCGGGCGCTGTTCGAGTCTGCCCCGGGCTTGTACCTCGCCTTGTCCCCTGATTTGAAGATCGTAGCCGTAAGCGACAATTACCTCAGGGCTACGATGACGAAGCGCGAGGAAATCATCGGGCGCAACCTATTCGAAGTCTTTCCTGACAATCCATCGGAGGTCGCTGCTACCGGAGTTGCGAACTTGGCTCGCTCTCTCGAACGAGTGTTGAAGGATCGTGTCCCAGATGCGATGGCAGTCCAGAAATACGATATTCGGAGGCCAGATAGCGCCGGCGGCGGTTTTGAAGAGAGGCATTGGAGCCCGATCAACTCACCCGTGCTCGGACCGAATGGCGAAGTTCGTTACATCATTCATCGAGTCGAGGATGTCACAGAGTTTGTCCAACTGAAACAGGCTGGCAGCGACGAGCACCAACTCGCCGAGGAGCTGCGCACGCGAACGCAGCAGATGGAAGCCGAAATCTACATGCGGGCTCGCCAACTCGCCGAGGCGAACCGCCAGCGTCTGGAATCCCTTGGGCGTATGGCAAGCGGGATTGCCCACGATTTCAATAATCTCCTGGGCGTGATTCTCGGGTATGCCAAGCTTCTGAGCGAGCCCGTCACCGAGGAGGGCCCTTTGAAGAAGGGTTTGGCGGCCATCGAGCGGGCTGCGGAGAGCGCTGCCTCGCTCACTCGTCAGTTGTTGGCTTTCAGCCGACAACAGGCGCTCGAACCGCGAGTAGTCAATCCCAACCAAATCATCACGAGTGTTGAATCCCTGGTAAGGCGCGTTTTGGGCGAGCGCATCGAGTTTTCGGTAGACCTGGATCCTGATCTGGGCCACGTGAAAGTGGACCCCGGCCAGTTCGAGCAGGTAATCATGAATCTGGCGATGAACGCCCGAGATGCGATGGGCGATGGCGGCCGCCTCTTTATCGAAACTAAGGACGTCGAGCTCGACGAGTCCTATGCGCGCGAACGGCAGGGCGTCACACCCGGTTTTTACGTCGGCGTTGCGGTGAGTGATACCGGTACCGGCATGAGCCGGGAATTGCAGGCGCGTATCTTCGAGCCTTTTTTCACTACTAAGGAAAGCGGCAAAGGAACCGGCCTTGGTCTTGCCACCGTCTACGGCATCGTGAAGCAGAGCGGTGGCCATATATCCGTCTACAGCGAAGAAGGAATGGGGACGAGCTTCCGCATCTATCTGCCGAAGGTGAGCGATCCATTGGAGATTGTGACGAAATCATCTCCGGAGGACCGCGAGGAACGGGGATCCGAGACGATTTTGCTGGTGGAAGATCAGACTTCCCTCCGCGAATTGTATGCGACCATGCTGGCCAGGAATGGCTATCACGTCATACCTGCCTCGACTCCTGCCGAGGCGCTCCAGTCGTCAAAAACACTGGGTGGTGATATTCATCTGTTGATGACCGACGTGATCCTGCCTGGCATGAACGGGCGGGAACTGGCTGACGAAATTGTACGCGAGAGGCCCGGAACAAAGGTACTGCTCGTCTCCGCTTTTACTGAAAGCTTGGTAACGGACAAGAGCCGGCTCAAAATCGGAACAGGTTTTCTCCAGAAGCCCTTTTCGCATCGCGATCTGGGGCAAAAAATCCGCGAATTGCTCGACCAGGAAGATTGAATCATCCGGGCGAGCCGGGCTGCGTTGCGCGGCGTAAACACGGCCTCTATACTCTTGTAGGTCACCACTTTTCCTCGCGGAGCGAAGATGTCTCTTTCGGCAGTCATTGTTGACGACGAGCAACTCGCGCGCGACGAACTAGCCTACCTGCTGAAGAATGCCGACGACGTGAACGTCGTTGCTCAAGGCAAGAACGGCCTCGAAGCCGTCAATCTCATCAAAGAGTACAATCCCGACCTTGTTTTCCTCGACGTACAGATGCCCGGTCTGGACGGCTTTGGGGTGATTAAGAAACTGCTCGATCGAAAGATTCCGCTTCCGAAAATTGTGTTTGCCACCGCCTTCGATCAATACGCCGTCAAGGCTTTTGAAGTGAATGCGGTGGACTACGTTCTTAAGCCCTTCGACAAGAAACGCATCGCGCAGGCGATTCAGAAGGCGCGGGCGAAGCAGGACTCCAATCCCGCTCCCGATGATCGCTTCGAGACGTTGGTTAGGATGCTCGAGTCTCAGAAGCAGCCTGCTGCCAAGGTGCTGTTGAAGGCTGCGGGAAGAATGCTGCTGGTTGATCAGAAGGATATTTGTTATGCGTGGATTGAAGACGGCGTAATCACGGCGGTTACCGCTGGTGTGAATGGCATGGAGGGGCAGTCGAACTGCCGCACACTCGAGGAACTGCTGGATACTTTGGATCCGAAATTATTCTGGCGGGCTCACCGCTCCTACCTGGTGAACATCAACCGTATCCGCGAGGTCGTTCCCTGGTTTAAGAGTTCTTACCAATTGCGGATGGACGACAAGAAACAGACCGAGATTCCTGTCAGCCGTGCCCAGACCAAGCGGCTCCGGGAGTTGTTCGGACTCTGAGGCTTTCGATCCGTTAGCGCCTTTGTCGGCGCGATCCCGTTTTGGTCCCTGCCATCCGCTGGCTTTTTCGGCCCTATCGACGATATCAAGCAGGTCACTGATCAGCGTTCCTGTGTACATCATTTATGTGTTCGAACCTTCTTGCAGAGAAGTACGGGGGAGAAATACCGGAGGATAGTCAATCTGTGCACTGTCCTCCGGCTTCTGGGGGGAAGGCTACGACGCAAGTGCTCTCAATCCTTCGCGGTCCCGAATAATGAGCGTGGGACCGTCGAGGCTGATGAGATGTTTCTTTCGCAAATGGCCCAACAACCTTGTTACCGTCTCCCGGGAAGCGCCGATGCGATGTGCGATCTCTTCATGCGTCATCACAAGTTGATTCGGAACTTCCTCTTCCGCTTCGTTCTGCGGGAACTGAGATAGCAAGAGTCGTGCCAACTTACCCGTGGAAGAGCGGGTAAGAATCAAATCGTGAATGTCGCGATGTGCAGAACGGAAATCGCGGCTCAAACACAAAGCCGTGTGCATTCCGATCTCGCCATAGGTTTCCATGAGTTCGAGGTAGTGCTTCCGCTCGATGAAACTCATCTGGCACGGCGTGGCCGTTTCGGCGGTAACTTCATATCCCAGCCCGGAAATCGTCGCGCTCAGGCCGAGGGCCTCGCCAGCGTCGGCAGATCTCAGAATCAGCATCTTGCCCTCGCGCGAGGTCGTCGAAAGATTTACCCTTCCCGAGCAGACGATGAACATTCCACGTGGCGCCTGTCCTTCGACGAAGAGGATCGCGCCCGCAGGCAGCGTGCTCTTGTGCGCGATTTCATTGATGGCCTCGAGCACCTGGCTGGAGAACCGGCAGAAATGAGTCACGCTCGCGCTTGGACACTGCACACAGTCGTCGATGATCTCGAGGTCGTACGGTGTGTTCATTTCGGCCTCCGGAGTTTGCACTTCCTGCCGTTTTCTTTGAAGCACGAAGCCTGAAGGGTTCGAGGCGCATATCCCGCTGAAATGACGGGAACTGGCCAGCAATGCTCGGGCCTGAGCTCGCACGTCGCTGTTCGCGCTTTGCGCCGCCGAGATCAGTTCCCAGGCTGCCGCCGGATCTTCCCGCTCTTCCCACTCGATGTGGCACCCGAACAGATAGAGTGGGTCAATTTCGCGACTCACGACAGACGGATCGGCCGTTGGTATGAACAGGATTTGTGGATTGGGGGAGGGAAGAGTCGAAATCGCTTCTTCCGAAGCGCCAGAAAGCCTTGCGAGGGAACGGCAACGCCAGGCCCTTATCAGTGCGGCAGAAGCTTCGATGTTCTTGGGAGAAATGTTGAGAGCAAGCGCCTGTTTTTGTGCGGATAACAAATTCTGCTCCACCCGGTCTTCAAAAAATCGTCACTGCAAAGACGGAGACCAGGATTGTTCTCCAGGCAGAACGTTGTCAGCGCACCGGCCAGAGGTGGAGAACTGTGGAGTATATGCAGATGGCGTGCCAAAAAAGGAAACTCGGTCCAGTATGGGAAGTTCCCTGTTTGGAACGGTTTTCGCGGGTTACCCCCGGCACTTCCATCGGCTCAGGGTGCCGACCCGTCGGCAGGCGACGACGGGCCGTCATCGTAGATCGTTGGAAAGGTTGGTCCAGATTAGTGTTGGGGATCCTCGTAGTCGCTGCGACTGATTTGCAGGCGTCGTATCTTGGATTGCAGCGTGGTTCTTTTCAATCCGAGCCGACGCGCCGCTCCGTTTGGCCCGGAAATCACACCGCGGGTTTCACGCAACACCCGTACGATGTGCTCACGCTCGGCGTCGCCAAGATTCTCTGCTTTTTGACCGTCCACTTTCCGCGGGGGCCCCTGAAGTTCGGTGAGCGGCACCTGCAAGGCTTTACCTTGGCTCAGGATGACCGAGCGTTCCATGAGATTCTCGAGTTCGCGGACGTTGCCCGGCCAGGACCATTGCGAAAGGGCATCCATCGTTTCCTTGGGCACGGATTCGATCTGGCGCCCCACTTTCTCCGAGAATTTTCGAACAAAATGTCTGACCAACTGGGGAATGTCTTCCGATCGCTCGCGCAAGGGCGGAATCCGAAGCGGGAACACGCTCAACCGATAAAAAAGATCGCTACGAAATTGATGTTGCGCGACACTTTCCTCAAGGTCGCGGTTGGTTGCCGCCAATAGTCGCACCTTTACACGGATTGTCCGGTTGCTTCCCAATCGCTCGAATTCCTGATCCTGCAACACGCGCAACAGTTTCGGCTGAAGTTCAAGCGGAATTTCCCCGACCTCGTCGAGGAAGAGCGTGCCTCCATCGGCCAGTTCCATTCGGCCGATTTTTTGGCTTATCGCGCCAGTAAACGCGCCCTTCTCGTGCCCGAAGAGTTCACTTTCCAGAAGTCCGGTCGGGATGGCCGCGCAATTGAGCTTGACGAATGGGCCTTTCTTGACCCGGCTCATGCGGTGGATGGCGCGCGCAATCAGTTCTTTCCCGGTTCCCGTCTCACCCAGGATCAGGACATTCGCGTGACTGGAGGCAACAGTGGCGACTTGATCGAGGACACCCTTAAGCGTCGTACTTTCGCCAATGATCTCCGAAAACTGACCGTCTGCCAGGACCTCGCCCTCGAGATATTTCCGTTCCTCCTCAAGTCGCTTTTTCAGCGAGTCTGCCTCTCGCGCGGTTCGGCTGGCCTCGATCGCGAGCGCCAATTGAGCTGCGACAAGTTCAACCAGTCCGACTTCTTCCTGGTGAAAAGCATCCTCCCGGGTACTGCCAAGGGCCAGAACTCCGAATGGGCCGGAGGGGCGAATCAGCGGAACGCAGCACATCGACTTGATCCCTTCTGCCAGAAAACGATCTGTGGTTTCACCCTTGAAAGTCTCGAGTTCCTCAAGACGAAAAATCCTGCTCGCCCGCTGCTGAAAAGTACGGCCCGAAGGACCGTCTGTCAGCGTGATCTGAACATTCGAGGTGAGTCCTTTGCTGAGGGGAAAATCAATCGCCTCACGCACCAGCAAACCTGTATCCGGTTTGTAGATAGCGAAGCTCGCATACTCATGATGCAAAAGGCGTCGAATCAACGCCGAAATTCGCGGAAAGACCTGCGTTAGGTTCCAGTTTGACGAGATCACGGAATTCACTTCCAGCAACAACTGCAGGCGCTCAGTCTCAGAGCCGAGTTTCTCTTGCAGTTCGCGAAGCGCTGCGTCATTCGTTCTATGTTCGGCGTCTTCAACGACGATGATGCCGACTCGAGTGACTGCCCCGGACTCGTCCAGAATCGGATAAAAGTGATCGAACCACTTGCCGTCCTCAGCACGCCGGGGCCTCTGACCAGAAATCTCGACGTGCAACGTCGGTTTCCCGGTAGCCAATACCTGCTGCGCGGCAGGTTCGATCTGGTCCGCCAGGGATGGAATGATCAGTCTGAGGGGTTGTCCGATGTGGGCGCTCGCAGGGACGCCATTGATGTTCGCCAGGCGTTCGTTGATGAAAACATACCGAAGCTGACGATCCAGAACACAAAATCCAACGCTTTTTGAGTTCTTATAGCGCGCAAACCACTGCTCGCTTTCAGCGTCTTCGATTCGAGCGCTCGGAGGATTTGTGTTTTCAGAATTGAATTGGACATGGCTAGTCGACAAGTTGGGAAACCTCCGCAGCCGCAACTTCTCCATTTCGCAGACTGGGAACTACGCGCCCAAGCGAGCGTGTTAGTTGGAACCCATGGAACGACCTGATGAGATCAAGGCCGGGGGCGGCGCAGTTCAGGGGAAATGGTTCGAGACAGCACACGAATACCACAGAAACAACTCCGTGTCCGCCTCCCCCTCGACTTTGGCGGGTGTTATAAGTTCAAAGCCTCAGATTATAAATAGGCTGTCAACAATAATTGTTGGCTTTCGGGTTTCGTGGAATTACGCCTAGACATTCGACCTATAATCATTGACATGGCGCGCGGGTGGGAGAGTAAGTCAGTTGAGGCTCAGCAAGCGGAAGCCGGGGATAAGTCTTCTATCCCGCGGAAGAAGTTGAGTCCTGCAGACGCCGCGCGCGAGAGAGATCGCGAAGCCATTCATCTTTCCCGTAAACGAGTTGCTCAGCAACTCGAATCATCCCGGGATCCCCGGCGGCAAAGGCAGTTGCAGGACGCCTTGATCGACCTCGACAGGAAACTCGAGGCATTGGGCGAGGTCTGAATATCCCGCGTATAATGAGGTCTTTATGACAGCCTACGTCTACGTGTCACTGAAAAAGAGCGTTCTCGATCCGCAAGGTAAAACGATCCAGGGCGCACTGAAAAAAATGGGATACAAAGGCCTGGAGAGTGTCCGCCAGGGCAAATACTTCGAACTCACTTTGGATGGTGGCTTGTCCCGCGAAGAAGCTCAATCCGAGGTCGAACGCATTGCTCGCGAAGTTTTAACCAACCCCGTCATTGAAGAATTCCGTTTCTCCCTGGGCGAGTCGAACTAGCCGATAGAGGTTCCCATGTGCGGCATTGTCGGGTACGTTGGCAAGAAAAGTGTCGTTCCCGTCATCCTTGACGGCCTTCGGCGCCTCGAATATCGAGGCTACGATTCGGCCGGAATCGCTGTTTCCGGCAACGGCAACGGCCTCGAAATCTGCCGAGCCGAAGGAAAGTTGCGCAACCTCGAAGAAGCTATTCGCCAAAAGCCCTTGCAGGGCACGTACGGCATCGGACACACTCGCTGGGCCACACACGGCCGTCCCACCGAAGAAAACGCTCATCCCCACCGCGATTGCACAGGGAGAATTGTGGTGGTGCACAACGGCATCGTCGAAAACTATCTCGGCCTGAAAAAGAAGTTGACTGAAGAAGGCCACAAGTTCACTACTGAGACCGATACCGAGATCATCGCTCACTTGGTCGAGAAGTACTCACGGCCCTCCAATGGTCACCATCCATCGCTGGAAGATGCGGTCCGCCAATCGGTGAAGCAGTTGTCAGGAGTGTTTGCACTCGCTGTGATTTCGGTCGACGATCCGAACAAGATTGTTGCCGCCCGCAACGGGCCGCCCGCGGTAATCGGTCTTGGCAACGATGAATACTTCGTGGCCTCGGATGTGCCGGCCATTCTGCATCACACCCGCGACATCTTCTTTCTTGGCGATGGGGACATGGCGGTCGTGACGCCCGATGGAGTGCAACTCACCGATTTCGACGGCAAGCCCGTCTCTCGGCAAGTCCAACACGTTACCTGGGACCCAATCTCCGCGGAAAAGGGCGGCTTCAAGCATTTCATGCTCAAGGAGATTTACGAGCAGCCGCGTGCCGTTCGCGATACCACGTTGGGCCGGGTTTCCCAGGCCACGGGCCACATTTTTCTTGATCAGATGGAGATTACTGAGGCCGAGTTCCAATCCGCAGGGAAGATCAACATCATCGCTTGTGGAACCAGTTGGCACGCCGGACAGTCTGGAAAGTTCATGATCGAGACGCTGGCGCGTGTTCCGGTCGAAGTCGACTATGCCAGCGAGTGGCGTTATCGGAATCCGATTGTCGAACCCAACACCATCACGCTCGTGATTTCGCAATCCGGCGAGACTGCCGATACCATCGCGGCCCAGCGCGAGGCCAAGGCGCGAGGTTCCAAGACCCTTGCCATCTGCAACGTGGTCGGTTCGATGATCACGCGGGAGGCAGCCGGGACGATTTATACGCACGCCGGACCGGAAATCGGCGTCGCATCGACCAAGGCTTTCACCGGGCAACTGACTGCGCTCTATATCTTCGCGATGTACCTTGCGCAGATCCGGGGCGTGATGACAGCCGAAGAATCGCGTTCGGCGATGCTCGAGTTGACCCGAATTCCCGCCAAGCTCGAAAACATCCTGACTCATGACGAGGCTTGCGACGCCCTGGCAAAGCACTATCAAAAGGTGCATGACTTTCTCTTTTTGGGCCGGGGCATTCATTACCCGATTGCGTTAGAGGGAGCGTTGAAGCTAAAAGAGATCTCCTACATCCATGCCGAAGGATATCCTGCTGGGGAGATGAAGCACGGTCCTAACGCTCTCATCGACGAAAATCTTCCGGTGGTGGTGATCGCGACCCGCGACACCAAAAATCCGGATTCGATGGTGCGCTACGAGAAGACGATATCGAACTTGAAGGAAGTGAAGGCGCGCTCAGGAGTGGTGATCGCTCTGGCGACGGAAGGCGACGAGGAAATCAAAGAATCCGCCGACCATGTGCTCTATATCCCGCCTGCGCCGGAAGAACTGGCGCCGATTCTGGAGATTGTTCCCCTGCAGTTGCTCGCGTATCACATCGCGGTGCGGCGCGGTTGCGACGTGGATCAGCCGAGGAACCTGGCGAAATCGGTCACGGTCGAGTAAACGATCATTTGCTTTACACCTCGGCGGACTCAACATCCGTATGGCGGAAGTCGTTCCCCTTAAATAACAGAGGTTCGTCCTTCTCTTTCGCCAGCGCGTAGGAGAAGCAGTCACCGAAGTTCAAACCTGCTTTGTGTCGCCCTTTACCGAAATCGCGATACGCCTGGCGGGCAATCTCGGCTTGTTGCGGTGTTACAGATTCGACCTGGATTCTGAGGTCGCGAAGAACATCGTTAAGCCTCCGGCTCAGTACAGGATTCTGATTGCCATCGGTTACCACTCCAGCCTCGACATAGCTGACAGCTGAAATACGACAAATCCGCGCTTTTACCATCGCGCCGACGAAACTATCTGCTTCGGGTTCATCCTTGAGGACCGCGATAACTGCTGAAGTGTCAACGATCACTTGGGCAATCCTTTTTCGTCGTACAAGAGATCTCCATGCTCCATGGAGCGATAAGGTTCTTTCCAGAGAGGGCCACACTCCTTCGCGATTTCTAATATCCGCTCCGCCACTCCGGTGCGAGACTTTCCCCGGACTCGCTCCAGTCTTTCTCGGACCGCCTCCGCGACTGCCGCGGTCATGCTTTCGCCAGTCAGCTTGGCAAGTTCCCGTACCAAGCGATGGGTCTTTTCGTCTTTAATGTTTAGGCTCATATAAATCTACCATTTCTACCTTTAGTGTCTACCATTCTACCATAGGGCTGCTATGTTTGGTGAGTCACTCTTCGAAGCCGTACAAGGCTTGCTCCCAGTGCCCCGATCGCTATGATCCAAATGAAAAAAGCCACGTCGACGACCCATCTCGCTGCCACTCCCACCCGCCGCAGCAAGAACGGAAGGAAATTCCAGCAGGTGATGTGTACGTAATCCCACGGGTCCTGTCCCATCTCCTCCGTGTTCAGTCCCCAGGCGTTCATCTTTCCCAGCGCGAACGCAACGATGTTCTTGAACCGCAGTGCGATCACGAACGTCGGATGTCCGAAGCTCTCCATCTGATAAATCTCCAGCGGAAGCCAGAAGGCGAGTGACGCAATCTGGATCACGAAACTGATTGCAACCAGTGCAACGCCGCCGCGCCAGATCCATCGCGAGAGGTGAGCTCGATAGCTAAACATCAGCGGAATAGAGAGCATGGCTACCATCTGCGCCGCTGTCGAGACGTACCGATCCCCCCAGGCGAAGTCGCCGGCCCAGTACGTGTACCTCGCGTAGAAGCAGATGTACCCAACAAGAAGAAGAATCGAGGTGAGTGCATAAGCGCGAGCTTCTGATCGCATCTTCTTCCAGAGCCACACAATCAGAATCATTGCAAGGATCAGCAACGGATCGAAGAGAAAGATCGACTTCTCGGGTTTAAATAGCGGCCCCAACACTCCTCGGTAAAACGGCGTGCTCCACGGGAAATTTGCGGGCAGGGAGGGGTCTTGCATCCGCTGCTCTCGCGCAAAGATCGGAAGATAACTCTGAGTCCACGAGCCGAATCGATAGAAGTTGTAAGCCCGTTCAATAACGGTAAAGATGGCGTAGACGGGAACCGCGACCTTGCAGTAGGCCATTGCACGACTGCGCATCTCCCGCAGACTCACTTTCTCGAACCAGAGCACTGCAAGCAGAAATACCCCGGCGCAAATCAAATCGATACTGGTGGTAACGCGTGTGAGCAGGTTCAAACCCAGAGCGGCAGAACCAATCCACAATGCACGTGCTCGGTCTGTTCTCAGCCATTCATATTGATAAGAAAATCCCGTCAAGGTCAGAAGCATGATGTAGTTGTTCTCCATCATGTTCTGGGTGTAGTGAAGGTGGGTCGTGCAGAAGAGCAGTCCCAGGACTCCCGCGACGGATTCTTTGACTCCAAACCGCAACTGCCGCAGCAAGCGGAACACGATGAGCGCAGTCAGCACATTGATAATGATGTTTGTGCCATAGCTGACGACGATACTTCGCACGCCGGGATCGTCTTCATATCCTGAGAAGATTCGCCACTTCGAAATCCAGGTACCAACGATATCTGCCGGCAGCATCAGAACCGACTGTCCGATCCCATACCAGCTATAGATTTTCCCGTCGCGGCCATGCAGCCCAAACTCGGGATACTGATTGGGAAATACCTGTGGCGCTGAGGTCCATAGCCAATGTGTCGTCTGCAACCGAAAAGTCGTGTCGGCGCTGCCCAACTCCCCCGACTGCACCACGAAGGCCAGCAGCCCCGCTGCCAGGCACAAAAGAAAAAGTGGGTCTCGAAACCACCGCCCCATGCGTGAGGTCATCGTTTTGGATGGTAATACAAGCCGGACCTCGGACCTTGGACCTCAGACTTCAGGAAGACCTCGAACCATAAGCTTTGGCTGAGGTCCGCAGTCTGATGTCCGAGGGCTGAAGTTCGATCTGGAGTATCCTGTAGCGGGAAATTCCGATGGTGAATTGCGCATTCTGCGGCACCGAGCTCTCAGAAAACGTCCGCTTCTGTTCTTCTTGCGGAAAACCTGTCGTCACCAGCGACGACATGGCAACGCTCGACTTCGCGACGGCGACCTCGCCGTTGCCACCGCACCCGCCATCGGGATCATCTCCCCGTCCATCATCTCGCTCTTCATCGCGTACCTCTCAATTTCCCGAATATGCCGTCAGCGAAGGCCGATTCCTTCCCGGTCGCCTGATCGCCGGCCGCTATCGCATCATCGCTTTGCTGGGTAAGGGAGGCATGGGCGAGGTCTACCGCGCCGATGACCTGACTCTGGGGCAGGCCGTCGCGCTGAAATTCCTGCCGGATCAAGCTGCACATGACGAAGGCCTGCTCGAACGATTCCGCAATGAAGTCCGCATCGCGCGCCGTGTTTCCCATCCCAATGTTTGCCGCGTGTACGACGTCGGCGACGTGGACGGCCAGACATTCTTCACGATGGAGTACGTTGACGGCGAAGACCTCGCGTCTCTGCTTCGCCGCATCGGCCGCCTTCCCCAGGACAAAGCTGTCGAGATGGCGCGCCAACTCTGCGCCGGTCTCGCAGCAGCACATGCGAAAGGAGTTCTCCATCGCGATCTTAAGCCGGCCAACATCATGCTCGACGGACGCGGCCAGGTCGTCATTACCGACTTCGGACTCGCCGGCGTCGCCGACGACATTCGTGGTCCCGAGGTGCGCAGCGGCACTCCGGCCTACATGTCGCCGGAGCAACTGGCGGGAACCGAAGTCAGTCCGCGCAGCGATATCTATGCGCTCGGGCTCGTGCTATACGAAATTTTCACCGGCAAGCGTGCATTCGCGGAAAAGGTTGCGGGGCCGCTGCGTAGCAGAGAAGATCACACTCCGAGCCGACCATCGTCGGTGGTCAAGGATCTTGATCCCATAATTGAGAAGGTGATTCTGCGCTGCATCGAAGCAGATCCGGCGGCTCGGCCGAACACCGCGCTCGCCGTAGCAGCTGCGTTACCAGGTGGAGATCCCCTCGCTGCCGCCCTCGCCGCCGGCGAAACACCCTCTCCGCAGCTTGTGGCTGCCTCTGGAGAAACGGAAGGACTGCATCCTCCTGTCGCTATTGCAATTCTCGCGGGCGTTCTGCTGGGACTCGCAATCGTTGTGTTCTATGCCGTTCACTACAGCGCTTACGACAAGATGGGACTTGAGTTAACGCCGGAAGTTCTGACACAAAAATCCCGCGAGATCATCACACATCTGGGATATTCAGGACGCCCTTCCGACAGCACACAGGGCCTCGACATCGATGGCGACTTCCTGGAGTCAGTCGAAAAGAACGACAAGCCGCATCCTGATTGGAATTCTGTTCTGGCCGCTCGTCCATCCCTGCTTCGCTACTGGTACCGTCAAAGCCAAGACGATCTGGTCGCCGACGGTTTCCGCGACAACCTGTTAGTCCCGGGCATCCTCACTGAGAATGATCCGCCCACTGTTCTTTCGGGCATGATCAACTTGCAGCTTGATCCCCAGGGACGCCTAACTTATTTCCAGGCAATCCCCGATCAGAAATTTTCAAGTGGAGACAAGACAGGATCTTCAGCCCCTTACGACTGGAATATCTTGTTCAACGCTGCCGGGCTCGACCCGTCGAAATTCCAAGCCACTGAGTCCACCTGGAATTCCCTTGCAGCTGCGGATGCGCGCGCAGCCTGGTCGGGAACATGGCCGGGTACGAACCGCCCCTTGCACATCGAGGCTGCTTCTTTTCAAGGTAAACCTGTGTTCTTTTCGATGTCGGGAAGCTGGACCAAGCCCGAGCGCATGGCGGATAACGAGAAGAAAACTGTCGGCCAAAAATTCAGCAAATACGTTGGTCTTACTCTTCTTGTCTGCGCGTTGCTCGGGTCCATGCTTCTGGCGCGCAGAAACTACCGGCATGGCAGAGGCGATCGCCAAGGTGCGCTCCGCTTAGCCGTAGTGATGTTCTTCCTCGAACTCGGCTTGTTCTTGTGTCTTGCTCACTTTCCTTCAGTCTCGGAGACCCTGGGCTTATCCATCATCGCAATGTGTACGGCTCTGTTCTATGGCGCGGTGATCTGGATGCTCTACATGGCGATCGAACCGTGGGTTCGAAGGCAGTGGCCGAAAACCATCATCTCCTGGAGCAGGCTGCTGGGTGGCTCTTGGCGCGATCCTGTCGTAGGACGCGACATTCTTCTCGGAGTGGCCCTCGGAGTGGTCTGGATCCTGGTGTTTCAGATCCGCTACATCCTGATGATGCATATGGGCGCTTCGCCGGGACTCGGTTCGACCGATGCGCTCATGGGCGGCCGCGTTGCGCTGGGCGCCTGGTTGCGGCAATGGCCTCAGTCCATTCAGACAACTCTTGTATTTTTCCTGCTGCTGCTCGGACTAAAGGTCCTGCTGCGCAAGGAGTGGCTCGCGGCGATCGCCTTCGTGGCCATCTTCGCCGTCCCGAGATCAATTAACAGCCCTTACATGGCCGTCGAACTTCCATCGCAAATTTTGGTGTACGCGATTGCATTGCTGATTGTGCTTCGCTTCGGCCTAGTCCCGTTGGCGACGGCGATATTCACGATCGACATGATGGCAAACGTCCCATTTTCCTCAGACTTCTCTGCCTGGTACATGACCACGTCGATAATCGCTTTGTTGAGCGTAGTCGTGATCGCCGGATGGGGCTTCTACCAATCTCTTGGCGGACAACCTCTGTGGAAACTCGAGGAAGAGTAGGGTTGTTTTCTAAGCGCGTATGGACCGGCTCGCACAACGACTGTTCCGAAATCCGACCGCCCGTCCTGAGCATCGTCCGCCGGTCTTGGGATGCCTCGGCTGCTTGCCTCGCCTGATCCTCGTGGTGCTGCTCGGCTCCGTCCTTGTGCTCGCAATCACCGCAGTCTTTGCGCCGTGGGGATTCTTCATGGGCGGCAAATTTAACCTGTTCGCCTATTGGCAGGGCTGGGGAGCGTTGCAAGGCAAGAATGGCAAATATGTTGTTTTCGTGCGCTTTTATCCGAGACCATCCGGAAGCCGTCTGTATCCCCACCCCAGTGTTCGCGGTGTTGGCTACCTCTGCTCTTCGCGGGGCGAAATCTTCCGGATGAATCTCGGTGGCGGCATGCGTCGCGGCATCGGGACTAACACAGATGGTGAAAAGATCGATCTCTACATGGATTACTGGCCTGCCTTTTTTGGAAATATGGGAACTGAGCATCGTCCTGCGATTGAACTGCGCGGCCAGTGGAAGAATCCGGGCATTGTGATGGACGATCACGGCAGCATCTCCCGTGCATTCGCGCCTGATGGCACTGTGTACCAGAAAGATCAGACGGCGCACATCCCTTATCCCGGCGAGATTGTTCCGGCAACGCTCGTGCCGGGTTCTTACTCGGATTTTGAACATGCGTGCAAAGGGACGAAGTAGAACATTGCCGTGCCGCAATCTCCGGGTTGATTGACCCTGTGCTTCGGGGCGGGATAGTATCTACCGATCCGGGAGGGTTCCTTATGCGGATCTTGCTCGCTGGGATTCTCGGGATCCTGACGTCGATGTGTCTGGCTCAAACGCATGAGCCAATGCCTCCACAACCGCAACGCGGAGACGTTCCGCCCAAGGCCGGACATTCTCAGGCTGCAAGGGACGGTGGCGTGCGCGAGACTCTCGAAAGCATCGTCATTCCGCCAATCCCGAACGCGCCGTTCTTCGCCAATTTGGCCACCGAACAGGTGAAGTATTCCTTCGACGGCGCCAGCATGACGTTCGTCAACCAGCGCCACATCGGCCGCAACACGCAGGGACAGATCTACGAAGAACGCTGGTATCTGGTGCCCAAAGGATCCAAGGTCAAGTCATCCATGAACTGGATTCAGCTCGCCGACGCTAAGGCGCGCACCCTTTACAACTGCAGTCCGCTGAAACACATCTGCGACCTGCTGGTCTACGACGCAGGCGATGATCTCGCTGCCGCGACAAAGCCTCTCCCCAAACCGAAGAGCGTCCAGAACGAAAATGGTTCTCAATCGGTCGAAGATCTCGGAGCTCAGAGCATTCTGGGAATCGAGACCAGAGGCATCCGCGAGACCACGGTCACGAACGCGGGGGTGATGGGTAACGATGTCCCGCTCACCAGCCTCAGCGAGTACTGGCACTCCGACAAGTTTGCGATCAATCTCCTGTCGACACGATCCAGCCCGTTCTTCGGAAAAGAGACTTTCACCATCATAGAGTTCACGCCGGGTGAGCCCGACCACCATTTCTTCGAGCTACCGGCGGGATACCAGATCAACGACCAACGAAAGAATCCGCCAATCTCGCAATAGGGCTTGTCGTAGGGCAAGAAAAAAGGCGGCGCCTAAGCGCCGCCGCGTCTCACGATTGAGTCTTAATTAGTCTCCACTCCAGTAGGATTCGATCAGAACCTCCCAGGTGTTGGCGGTGCTGTGAATCAGTGTCTGGTTGTTTCCGTTCAGGTCCATGGCGTAGATGTCCCACGAACTGTTCGTCGCGTTGTACTGGTTGAACATGATCAGATTCTTATACGCCACCGGAGAAAAGTTATCGGTGTCGGCACTCGTAGTCAGCGGCGTCAAACCTGTTCCATCACGGTTGACGGTAGAGATGTTCCAATGCGTCCCGTCGTAATCAGAGCTCAGCAGTTTCTTGCCATCTGCCGAGAACATTGCCGGACCCCAAGGACTGCTGTTGTTCGCGGGCGTATACACAAAAGTTGGGGCCGCGTCGCCCAGATTCATGACGTACCAGCCGGTCTCAGTGAGGTTTGTGCCAGCGACCGCCGGACGCGCTTTCTTCGAGTGCATCGGACCTTGCGTCAGCCACGAGGGCGTCCGACCGTTCGCGTGTATGTGTGCCGGACGAGCGGCAAACGGTCCCGAGTTCGCGTACACCCAGAAGACCAGCGATTTTCCGTCTGCCGAGAATTCCGGATAGAACGACTCCGCAGTTCCCGCCGCGGGCGTGAACACCGGAGTCTGATTGCTGCCATCCAGATTCATGGTCATGATCAGGTAGTCGGTCGACGCTCCACTGACGTAGGCGATGGTCTTTCCATCGGGAGAAAACACCGCTTCGCAGGCATTCGCACTGCTTGTGAGCTGTTTCTCCACGCCGTCCAGCCCCATCAGATAGATGTCGTAGCCGGTGGTGCCATTGTCGCGGCAGTAGGTGACCGCTGTGGCATCGCTGTTCACACCAATATAAAGAGCCGTGTCCGGAATCGAAATCGAAACAGGCGTCGCCTGCTTCGTCCCTTCATTCAGTTTGAAAAGTTGCGGCGCCCCGCCCGCTGCTGGGCGGGCTACGTAGGACAGGATCGGAGACTTCGAGTCTCCGCAGCCGGTTGCCGCGATCATCATCGCAATGGCCAGAGTAATAGCTAGCTTTTTCATCAACGTACTTCTCCTCAATCGGTCTTTAGGATTTAACTGCCATTGCCTCGGAGTTTCTGCGTGCGACTAGATCGCCCACAGCCCGTCAGGAAGGCGGTCTGAACGAGAACAACGTGATTTCCATGAATTTTGCGGGCCCTGGGGATGAACCCGATACGAGAGAACTGCCGACTCAAACCTTAAGGGAAGGCAATCGCCGAAGTTGAGAGAAATCTAAGAGAATCAATTACTTTGGTCAGCTCACCTGCTCGCAGGAACCCAGCATCCTCAACGCTTTCAGTAGCATCTAAAACTTGACAGCAAGTAACTCAAGTCTTAAGATCATATCCGGCGCAATCAATTTACCATTGATTCAAAAGGACTTAGTTAGTTTTAGGAGGAAGTTTTATGGCAAAGATTATCGGAATTGACCTCGGAACCACCAATTCCTGCGTTGCCGTCATGGAAGGTGGCGAGCCCAAGGTCATTGCCAACGAAGAAGGAGGGCGAACTACGCCCTCGGTAGTTGGATTCACCAAGACCGGTGAAAGGCTCGTCGGTCAGGTCGCCAAGCGGCAGGCGATTACCAATCCCGAGAACACCGTGTATTCGATCAAGCGGTTCATGGGACGCCGTTTCGATGAAGTTCAGGAAGAGATCAAGATGGTGCCCTACAAGGTCGTCCGTCAGGGCGATCACGTAGCTGTTCTGGCGCAGGGCAAGGAATACACTCCGCCGCAAATCTCCGCGCTGATTCTTCAGAAACTGAAGAAGGCTGCGGAAGACTATCTCGGCGAGAAAGTTACGGAAGCAGTTATTACCGTACCGGCGTACTTCAACGACGCGCAGCGGCAGGCTACCAAAGATGCCGGACAGATTGCTGGCCTCGAAGTAAAGCGGATCATCAATGAGCCCACGGCCGCGGCTCTGGCCTATGGACTCGACAAAGGCAAGGACGAGACGATCGCCGTATACGATTTCGGCGGTGGCACGTTCGATATCTCGATCCTCGAAGTCGGCGAAGGCGTGATCGAAGTGAAGGCCACCAACGGTGACACCCACCTCGGCGGCGACAACATCGACCAGCGCCTGGTGGACTGGCTCATTGACGAATTCAAGAAGGACGAAGGTCTTGACCTGCGCGGGAAGGGTAACGAGATGGCGCTGCAACGTCTGCGTGATGCGGCGGAACGCGCCAAGATCGAGCTTTCGACCACGATTGAGACCGAAATCAATCTGCCGTTCATCACGGCCGATGCCAGCGGTCCCAAGCACCTGGTCAAGAAGCTGACCCGCGCGAAACTCGAGGGCATGATCGAAGACATCATTCAGAAGTCGGTCGGCCCCTGCAAGCAGTGCATGAAGGACGCGGGCGTCGATACGA
>Ga0335079_10002008_pt1 | contig 23415 bp, 26 predicted proteins | sample Lox_Sample_33_FD_206719 | JGI IMG/M metagenome (GOLD analysis project Ga0335079, IMG submission 206719) | Soil microbial communities from Loxahatchee National Wildlife Refuge, Florida, United States - Lox_Sample_3.3 | ecosystem: Environmental > Terrestrial > Soil > Wetlands | place: USA... | reverse complement strand
GATGAGCCTGGTTTCGGGACGAGCGGTCCCCCACGCAGTCGAAGCCATGAGCCGGCAGGCGGATCCCGCACGCTTCAGCGGATTTTCCTGCCCGGAGTGCCAGGGGCCTTTATGGGAGGAACCCGGGGAGTCGCACGAGTTCCGCTGCCGCGTCGGTCACGTGTTTCCCCTGAAAACCCTGATCAGCGAACATACTTCGGCCGAGGAACGAAAACTGTACGCCGCGATCCTGGCTCTGGAAGAAGGCGCCGACTTGGCGGAATATACGATGCAGTCCGCGGGCGAGGTGCGCCGGGAGGCGCTACGCGCGGAAGCCAGCCAACTGCGCCATCACGCCGCTGCGGTCCGAAAAATTCTGGAGGAACGGGTGGCGCCGACGGTCGATTGAGCACGACGTGGGGTTTCACACCACGGCACACGGCTCCGGGCCGTCCAGGTGCGGGAGAATATAAAAATGGACCCTCGCGCGGAAACCAACCGGTTGCGCTTCGAGTTTCTTTCAACGGAGGTCAAGCTGTGCTTTACCTTTCTGGAGGTCACCCGCGTCGAACTCCAGTCCGGCGACCACGAACATGCGGAACGTGCGCTCCGGGAGGCGGAGCGAGGTTACCAGACCCTCCGTCGTTTTCTGGAAGACCGTAAGCACTTCGAGCACCTGACGGCCGAGCAGCTCGCAACCTTACGGAACAAAACGCAGGAGTTGCGCGACGCAATCGACAACATAAGAAGCGTAGCGCCGCGGACGATATCGACCGAAAAGGCTTGACGGTTTTTTTTCGGCTTTGAAATTGAGGCCCTGCTGGAGTACAACCGGGTGCTGTGCGCGATGGCGCATCTCGCCCGGCAGGAAACCGTGCCCGAGAATCCGGAATCCGTCGCACGGCTGTCGGGGATTCCCCGATAGTCGAGCGTCCCGCCGTGCGCCATCATCAATGATGAGGCTTGGTAACCGCGTCGCGTCTATCACTGTAAGGTTTCGTTCCCAGCCTCTGCGTTTGCTTCCCATGAACCCGAGCGTGTGTGACACAATACAAGCTGAGGAAAACGTGGGCCTCACTCCTCGCGAACGGGAGGTTGCGCGCCTGATCGCGCTCGGCCGCAGCTCGAAGCAAGTGGCGGCTGACCTCGGCATCACCTTTCGCACTGTTGTCACGCACCGATTCCGGATCTTCAGAAAACTAGGAGTGACGAATACGGCGGAGTTGGTCGGGAAAGCCGTTCGGATGGGGTTGGTAGACTTCCGGAGCAGCCTGCCGGATAGCGCCGGGGACGGAGGCTCAGTTTCGCCACCGAATGGGACCCTTAACGGACGCTGTCCCATCTGCCATGGAGTCCCGCCGATTCACGCGACGCTAATCCGGCGAAACATTCCAGAAAACGGCGTGGAAACCGATCGTTTGCGGCTTGACTTTCTTTTAACGGAACTCAACTTGTGTTACACATTCCTGGAATTCTCCAGGATGAACGACCCGGGATGGGTCCAACGTGGGGTCGACGCCGCGGAGCAAGCGTATTCGACGATCTACCGCTTCCTTGATCATCCCAGGCATGTCAGGCATCTGACGGTCGAGCAGCTCACGATGTTGCGTGGCAAGATGCACCAATTGCGCAAGGCACTGGATGACGTCCCCCCCCCCGGGATTGGGACGCGCCTGGCGTGACCTTAGCGCAGCGGTAGCCCTAACATGGCTGTCCTAAGCCCGAAGGGGTGTGACAGAATACGCGGCGGGGGCAATATGGACCTCACTCCTCGCGAGCGGGAAGTGGCGCGGCTGATCGCCACGGGGCACAGCTCGAAGCAGATCGCCGCCGATCTGGGGATCTCGTTTCGGACTGTCGTGTGCCATCGGTTCCGAATCTTCAAAAAAATGGGAGTCACCAACACGGCGGAACTGGTCGGGGCGGCTGTCCGCATGGGGTTAATTGACTTCTTCTCAGACGCGAACGCAACGAATGGCTCTGGCGAGTCCCTTTTCGAGCGGGTTTGCGATATCGGGGCAGAGAACACCAGGGAGCGCCAAATCCTCGCTGCGTTGTTGTCGGAATCCAGGCGGCTGCGCGCGGAAGCCGTCAATGGTCGAAAGGACTTCATCCAGGTCCGGCGGCAGATGTTCGAGCAAGTCAAGGAATTGATGGAGTGCCTGAACGATAAGTCCGGAAGCAATATCCAAACTGCACCGGATGTGCGTGACGACTCTTCGGGATTACATCCGGGAAGCCCAGAGCACGTGCACGCTGCTGGAAAAAATGGATCGGTTTCCGCTGCCTCTTGAGGAATGGATTTCAGCCACCGAGCAGAGAAACTCGGAAAACCACGCCCATGAGCGCTACCGGCTGATCCGCGAGCAGTTGTTCGATGCGCTGCGTCCGGCGGCCCGGACGTCGCGATCGTAGAGCACGCTGAAAAAAGGGGACTGACGCGTTTTCCGCTCCTCCTTTTTCCACCTTGCATTTGGATTCGGCGCGGAAAAGGCGTCTGTCCCCTTTTTTCCTCCTTTTTTCCTCTCGCACTACAGCCTATGCCTGCGGCAGAAAGATTCGGAATGTGGTGCCGCGGCCAAATTCACTCGCGCCCCAGAGATACCCCCCAAACTGGCGGACAATAGCCGCGATCCCCGGCATGCTGGACACCCCTTGCGGGTTCGGTGGCTCCCCACCGGCATGAGACTCGCCATTACCCGCCGGGCCGCTATCCGAAACCTCCAACACAGAGTACGCGCCCGGCTTCACGGCGGGATGCTCGCGCGCATACGCCGGGTCGACCGTCATGTTGTAGGTCCGAACGGAAAGCGAGCCCCCGCCCGGGAGAGACTCCTGCGCGTTCAGAGCCAGATTCAGGATCACTTGTTCGAGCTGACCGCGATCGGCATTGACCGGTTTCAGATCCGAAGCACAATCGAGATGCAATTCGATACTCGAAGGCAGTGCCTTCCGGATGATCGGTTCTATGTCGGTGAGCAGATCATTGACGTTTAAAACCTCGGGCCGGATCTCGCGGCGGCCGCCCAATACCATCAACTGGCGCGCCAGCAGGCCGGCGCGCTCCAGAGTCCGGTTGATCTCGGCGACCGCGGCTGTGGGGTCGCCGTCGCCGCTGTGCTGCTTGAAGCTCTCCGTATGACTGCTGACCGTGCGTAGGAGATCGCTGAAATCCTCGGCCACCGATCCCGCCAGCCGGCCAATGGCCTCGATACGATGCACCGGCTGCGGCGGGTTCAAACCGCGTCGCGCGGCATCCTCCGTCTTTTTGCGGTCCGTGACATCCCGGATATTTAATTGAATGGCGCGGCGCTCGCCTTCTGGGTAAATATTGGCGATGATTTCCAGATCGACTCGCCCGTTTCCGGTAACTCGGGTGGTAATCGATTTCTGGACGGTCTCGTTTTCGTGGAGCTCCTTCAGGCTGGCGGCGTTCATCTCCGTGCCCCGGAACAAGGCCAGTTCCCAGTACTTCGCGCCGACCGAGCCGGATCGCGTCACGCCGAAGTTTTTCATGTACGGATTCAGGTCGAGAATGGCTCCCGTCTCCGCATCCGCGATGACGATGCCGTCCTTGGATGCTTCGAACAGCCGGCGGTACCGAGCCTCCGCCGCCTGTTTGCGCTCCGTCACGTCGAGCAGCACCATCACCGCGCCATCGATTTTGTTATCCGCCGTGCGGTACGGCCGCACCCACATGGAAAACCAGCGGCCGTCACGATCCTGCACCTCGCGATCTTTGACGTGCAGGTTTTCGATTACGTCGGTGAACAACTCTTCCAGATCGGGAATATCGATCTTGGGCTTGAAATCGCTCACCGGCCGGCCGACATCGGTGGGGAGTAGGTTGAGCACCTTCTCCGCCTGTGGAGTAAAGCGGCGGATCTTCAAATCATTGCCCAGCATCACAATCGGAATATTGACGCTGGTGAGGAGATTATTCAGGTCGTTGTTGATCTGGCTCAGTTCGGCATTGCGGCTGTGCATCTCTTCGTTGACCGTGGTCAACTCCTCGTTGGTCGATTGCAGTTCTTCCTTGGCGGTCAGCAGCTCTTCGTTGGTCGATTGCAGTTCTTCGTTGCTCGACTGCACTTCTTCGTTGGCGCTCTTGAGCTCTTCGGTCGTAGCCTGCTGCTCCTCAATTACCGATTCGAGGTAGTGCTTGGTGGAGGCCAGTTCTTCCTCCAGCTCGCGCGCACGGCGGGCCGCGATCGTCGGTTTCACCGATTTGGACAGCCGGCCTTCCCGGCGGCTGTCCTTGGTGGCCCCTTTCTGCTCCTCGAACAGCACTAGGTACTGAGGGTCGGAATCGCCCGCCATGACCATCGGCGTAACGCAGATCCGAACCAGCAGCTCGTGATCGCCCTGGGTGAGGCGGATCAACTCTCCTCGCATGGCGGCGTGGCGCTTTCGGGCGCGGTCGAACAATTTCCGAAACTCGACATGCAGCTCCGAGCGGAGCATGCGCATGATGTTCAGCGCGGGTTCGCCGGTCGAGTGCTCCAGGTATGGAGCCGTGTGGCCGTGAAACTGCAGAATGGTGAAATCCTGGCTGATCAACACTCCCGGCGGTGAATACCGGCTCAGAATGAACTGATCGACGCGACGCTGCGCATCGAGCATGGATGGCGCCTGCAACGGGCGTTTGGCGGGGTTGTCGAGGCGCATCTCGTCGTATGGGGCGAACTCGACCTGGTTGATATGGGCGTTCCCGCTCTTACGCGTATAGATCTTCAAGTGCCGGTCCAAAGGATCAAACAGTTCTACGGCGCTCCCTACGGTTTCCGACAGGCCCAGCACCAGGAAACTTTCCGGCTTCAGCGCGTAGTGAAACAACCGCATGACCTTGGCCTGCAAGGCCGGGCCGAGATAGATCAAAACGTTACGGCACGTGATCAGGTCCAGCTTGGAAAAGGGCGGGTCTTTGGTGAGGTTCTGTTGGGCGAAGATGCACATGTCGCGCACCGGCCGGCTGATCTGATACTGCCCGTCCACGCGCGTGAAAAAACGGCGTAATCGTTCCGGCGAAACGTCGGCGGAGATCGATTCGGGATAGATCCCGGCGCGGGCGCGCTCCAGCGCCGGCTCGCTCAAGTCGGTGCCGAAGATCTGGACGGGAACATCCACATCCGCCTCGCGCATATATTCGAGCAGGCAGATGGCGAGCGAATAAACCTCTTCTCCGGAGGAGCACCCGGCTACCCAGGCGCGAACCGGACTTTCCACCGATCGTTCGCGAAAAACGACAGGCAAGACTTGCTTCTTAAGCGCGTCAAACGTAGCGTTCTCGCGGAAGAAGCCGGTGACGCTGATGAGGATATCGTGAAACAGCGCTTTGAGCTCGGCCTTGTTCTCGCGCAACAGCGTCAAGTACTGTCCCGTGGTCTCGGCTTTATGCAACGCCATCCGCCGCAGGATGCGGCGTTGCAGAGTTCCCGCCTTATAGAGCGTGAAATCGACGCCTGTGTTACTGCGAAGCAACGCCAGAATTTCGTCGAAGCGCGCGGGCTCTGTGGGGGTGGGACCAGCGAGTGCTTCAGGAATTGCTTCTGTCTCGGGCCGCGCCACGTAGGGATGCCGGCAGATGCGCAAAATCTCGTTCGCGATCTCGGTGGGCGACATGATCAGATCCACCCATCCGGCCGCGATCGCATTGCGCGGCATGGCGTCGAATTTGGCGGTGTGATCCTGGGCCAGCGTAATGCCGCCGGCCTCCTTAACGGCTTTGAGCCCGAGCGTCCCGTCGGAGGCGGTGCCCGACAAAATCACCGCGATGGCGCGGCTTCCGCGATCTTCGGCCAGGGAGCGGAAGAACTCGTCGATGGGCAGGTGCGGCCCGGGTCCGCCGGTGCGTTCCGTCAACAGGAGCTTGTCCTCGGACAGGCGCATGCCGACATTCGGTGGAATGACATAGACCTTGTTCGGTTCCACCACCATCTGGTTTTTGACTTGCAGCACGGGCATACGTGTGCTTTTGGCCAACAATTCGCCAAGGATGCTGACGTGCTTGGGATCCAAGTGCTGGATAAACACGAAAGCCAGGCCTGTGTTATTGGGCAAGGCGTCGAGAATTTCCTGGAAGGCTTCCAGCCCTCCGGCCGACGCTCCGAATCCGACGACGGGGCAGAGCGGGTGCAAGGGAGCGTGCTGCGGCTGCACCGCTTGCTTTTCTAAGCCCTTGGCGGGCTTGCGGTCGCTCGTTTTCTTCTTCTTCACGGATAGCTTAGTTATACCGCTCTTTACAGAGCGTGGTACAAAGCCCGGAGCCAGTGCTTTAGCTCGCCCGTTTTTCTTCCGGCGGCTGCACGCCGCGGAGCACCAGGCGCGAGAAAATCTGAAGCACTCTCATATATTCGAGCCGCGCTTCGTTTTCCAGCCGCAGCGCTTCCTGCAAGGCGCGGTTCGGTCCGGAAGCGGTCTGTAATTGTTGCTGAACCTGCCGGTATTGCTCCGAGGCGGTGTGAAAACGGTCCTCTGCCTCATGCAACCGTTCACGCCACATTTCTTCGAGGGCGTGACGGGCGGACCGTTGCCCCTCCATGTTCTTTATTTTCCGCCCGCGGCCGCCTCTATTTCAAGCGTTTCCTTTACGGTGAGAAGCGAACGGATGGTTGGAACCCGCCCATGAGCCGCGGGTGAATCGCCGGGGGGTGGCGCGGAAGGTGGCTCGCACCCGCTGGCGGAGTTCGTCCGCCGAGAGCGGCTTGGAGAGCATGTGCCGTCCGGTGATGGGCATGTGGTAATACGGACTGACCTCGGCGCCGGCCCGCGCCGAGACGAACAGCGTCTTGAGCTGCGCGTCGTTCCGAAATAGAGTCCGCGCCAGTTCGTATCCGTTGTTGCTTGGCAGCGAGAGCGCCGTCAGAAGCAGATCGATTTTGCCGGGGTGCGCCCGGTGCGTATCGACGGCATCCCAGTAGTCGACGGCCTCGAGTACCGTGAACCCCTCTTCTTCGAGAAGGCTTCGCATGAACCGGCGGTCCCGGGGGTCGGCGTCAACGACAAGGATGGTCTTGTTGCCATGCATAAGCGCCGAAATCAGCGCAAAAGTGGGGCCGCGACCAGAAAGGCGGCCCCAACACTTATGATCTTGGGGGGAGACAGATCATTTACTGATTACAAGACCAAATTAACATCGCTTCATAATCAAGTCTGTGTGGCGGGGCACGATGTCATCAGGCAAATGTATGAGTGATTAGACTCGAGGCGACGGGACCGCCGAGCGTCTGTTCACATACGCTCCGAATGTCACTAAGCTTTTGTCCAGCTATGGGTTAGGCCATTTCCTCACGATGTGGGGGAGGCCTCCGCGGTGAACGGCATGCGATCCTGTAGGCAGGAAACGGGCCTTATTACCGTCGATAAGACAAAAGAGGGGTGAGAAGGCACCGGGGGGACTATGACAACATGCGTGCTGTGCGGTGGGGAAATCCCGTCAGGATGGCCGATCGTGGCATTGCCGGTCGGGCCGGCACACCGGTTTAAAACGATGTGCGACGAACTGCAGGCGCCGGAAGAACAGGCGTGCCGTCTGCTGGAAGCCAACGGCCAGCACCTGGGATTCGATTTCGGGCTCGAAGAAGCCACGGCGCGGGCCGGCGCCCTGATCCTCGAGGGCGGAGCCAAGGCCGCGTAAACCTACGCGCCACGCCGGCGGAGTTGGGAAGCGAACTTCTCGCGGAACTTCTTCACCTTGGGCGCCACCACAAACGTGCAATAGGGCTGGTACGGGTGGTTGCGGAAGTAGTCCTGGTGATAGTCTTCGGCTTTGTAGAAGACGCCCGCGGTTTCCACAGCGGTGACGACCGGGATCTCGGTCTTTAGCTCCCTGATCAATTCTTCGACAGTCGCGCGCTGGCGGTCGTCATGAACGAAAACCACCGAGCGATACTGCGGGCCGATGTCGTTGCCCTGCCGGTCGAGCGTGGTCGGATCGTGGATCGCGAAGAAGACTTCGAGCACATCGCGGAACGAAGCCAATTCGGGATCGAATGTCACCTGCACCACCTCGACGTGTCCGGTTCGGCCGGTACAGACCTGCTCATAGGTCGGATTTTCGACATGCCCGCCCATGTAACCGGACTCCACCTTCTGGACTCCGTTCATCTCGAGATAAACGGCTTCCAGACACCAGAAGCAGCCGCCACCCAAGGTGGCGATTTCGGATTGGGGCATGGCGTCAGCCTTTGACGGCGACGGGCGCTAAGTCGCGGCTGGCGATGACGCGATCGATCATGCCGTACTGGACGGCGCCTTCGGGTTCCATGATGTAGTCGCGGTCTACATCTTTGGAGATACGATCGACCGGCTGGCCGGTGGCGTCAGCCAGCATGGTGTTGAGAATTTCCCGCATGCGCAGGATCTCGCGCGCGTAGATGTCGATGTCAGCCGCCTGGCCGGCCAGCCCCTGCATGGAAGGCTGGTGAATCATAATGCGCGAATTGGGGAGGCTGAAGCGTTTTCCCTTGGTGCCCTTGGCGAGCAACACGGCGGCCATCGAGGCGGCTTGGCCGACGCAGATGGTCACGATGTCGGGGCGAATGAAGGCCATCGTGTCGAGAATCGCCAGACCAGCCGTAATCGAGCCGCCCGGAGAGTTGATGTAAATGGAGATGTCCTTCTCGGGGTCTTCGGCTTCCAGGAATAAGAGCTGAGCGATGATCAGGTTGGCAACCTGATCGTCAATGGGCGTGCCCAGAAAAATAATATTTTCTTTGAGCAGCCGCGAATAAATGTCGTAAGCGCGTTCGCCCCGGGAAGTCTGTTCGACGACCATCGGGACAAGGACCGAGTTTCCCATCCTGCCTCCGGAATGATTTGAGATTTCAGCTAAGCCCGCTTAGCGGAAACCGACCGGCGTCCCTTGCGCTGTTTGGCCGCAGCCAGGTTCTTCTTTTTGATCTCCAGCGCCTTGGCAAGATCCGCGATGGTGTTCCGCCCCAAATAATCCATGATACGCGAACGCAGGGCAACCCAGCTATCGTGCATGGAGCAGGGCATATCGTCGGAACACTCGGAAAGTCCGCTGGCGCACTGCTGGTAAGGAGCGAGTCCATCAAGAGCCTCGACGATATCGAGGAGACGGACATCGCCGGCATCCACGCGCAGAGCGAATCCGCCGGTAGGGCCTTTGCTGGAGCGAAGGAGCCCTTTGCGAGCCAGTTGCTGGAGAATCTTCGCCAGGAAGTGGGCCGGAATATCCTCTTCTTCAGCGATATTCTTGACCATGGCGAATTTGCCATCGGGAACCTGCGCGAGGTGAACAAAAGCGCGAATCGCGTACTCGGCCGAACGAGAATAGATCATGCTCTCTCCCGCGAAATATCGGAAAACTCTACTCCGATATCTTAAAATTTTTTGGCTCGCGGTGCAAGCTGTTAATTTCGGAGTCGAAGTCACGGGATTTCGGAGGGCAGATCGGCCGGAACGCTGCGATATAATGTCCGCCGAAAGTTGGGTGGAGGTACGCAGGGCTATGTCGAAATTGACTTTATTAGTTTCGCTGGTGATGACTGGGAATTCGCTGATGGCCGCGACGTGTGACAGTTTGGCGTCGCTCGCACTTCCGAATACGACAATTGCCGTAGTGCAAACCGTGGCGCCCGGAGCATTGACGCTTCCGTCCGGCCGCGGACCGAACGCGGCTGACGCGTATAAAGACCTGCCTGCGTTTTGCCGGGTCACGGCGACGTTGCAGCCTAGCGGCGATTCGGATATCAAAATCGAAGTTTGGTTGCCGCAAAACAACTGGAACGAAAAATTCCAGGCGGTCGGAAACGGCGGCTGGGCCGGCGTGATCAGTTACAGAGAAATGAGCGAAGCGCTGCGGCGCGGCTATGCGACGGCGTCCACCGACACGGGACACGTCGGCGGCCGCGGGCAATTTGCGCTGGGGCACCCGGAGAAGCTGATCGATTTCGCCTGGCGTTCGGAACACGAGATGACCGTGAAAGCAAAAGCCATGGTCACGGCGTTCTATGGGAAAGCGCCGAAGTACTCCTACTGGAACGGCTGCTCGACGGGAGGCCGGCAGGGGCTCAAAGAAGCGCAAAAATTTCCTGACGATTATGACGGAATCATTGCGGGCGCGCCGGCGAACCGGACGGCTCTGGCGCTGTGGATCGCGTTCGCAGAGTTGAAGGATCCGGCCAGCTACATCCCGAAGGAAAAATATCCTCTGGTTCACTCGGCGGTGCTGCAGGCCTGCGATGCGCACGACGGCGTGAAAGACGGACTCCTCGAGGATCCGACAAGCTGCCATTTCGATCCGAAGGCTCTGCTGTGCAAAGGCGCTGATTCGTCTTCGTGTTTGACGGCCGCGCAGGTGGATGCCGTGCGGAAGATTTACAGTCCTGCTACAAACCCGCGGACCGGCCAGGTGCTGTTTCCTTCGCTGGTGCCGGGCTCGGAATTGGGATGGGGCGTGCTCGGCGCCGGTCCGGATCCATCAATGCCGATCCTGGACCAGGCTCAATACGTCGTTTATCAGGATCCCAACTGGAACTGGAGGACGTTCGATTTCGACAAAGATGTTGAGCGTTTCAACCAGCCCGAATACCTGGTAATGAACGCTACCGATCCGAACCTGCGCTCTTTCTTCGGCCACAACGGCAAGCTGCTTCTGTATCACGGTTGGAGCGATCCGAATATCACCCCGTTGACGACCATCCAGTACTATAAAAGTGTGGTCGACACCATGGGCGGAACGGCGCAAGTTTCGAATAATGTCCGTCTGTTCCTGGAGCCCGGGATGGGGCATTGCGGCGGCGGCGAAGGCCCGAGCGTGTTCGATAAGGTCGGCGCGCTGGAGCAGTGGGTGGAGAAGAGCAAAGCGCCGGACACGATGATCGCCTCGCACCTCACCAACGGCGCTGTCGACCGCACGCGGCCGCTGTGCCCGTACCCGCAAGTGGCGCAGTACACAGGCAAGGGCAGCACAGATGACGCGAAGAATTTTGTCTGCCGAGAGGTAGGGAAATGACAGGTAGATTCTTATTGATCCTGATCGCGGGGTACGCGGCGGCGGCTCCGTCGGGCGGGTCCATACCCAGAACGGCGGATGGCAAACCCTCGTTCTCGGGTGTCTGGGAGATCCCATATGTGCCGGACATGTCGCGCAACGGGCGGGCGGCGCCGGGTGCCACGCCGGCGCAGATCGGGCCTGGCGCCCTTCCGTTCACCGCTTGGGGCGAGCAGGAGTTCAAGAATTACGACCCCGCGAAGTTCGATTACACGGCGCACTGCCTGCCGATGGGCTGGACGCGCCAGATGAACACGCCCATGCCGATTGAGATCATGCAGGAGCCCAACCGGATCGCGATTCTGTTCGAAGCGTGGCAGACGTTCAAGGTGGTCCCGACCGACGGGCGCGATCATCCCAAAAACGTGGACGAAACCTGGATGGGCAATTCGGTAGGGCATTGGGAAGGCGACACGCTGGTGATTGACACGATCGGATTCAACGACCGGACGCGGCTCGATACGATCGGCCACCCGCACACCGACCAGTTGCACGTGATCGAAAAACTGACCCGAACCGATCCCATGCACATCGGGTACGAAGTGACTGTCATCGATCCCAAGGCTTACAAAGAGCCGTTCACGAATAAGCGCGTCTTCACGCTGAAGCCCAGCTGGGAATTGATGGAATATTCGTGCGAGGAAAATAATAAGGACGCCAACGAAGGGCACGTGAAGTAGCGCCGGCGATCTTGTCGCCGGCGACCCACCCTGGACAACAAAGCGGCCGCCGGTGACAAGATCACCAGCGCTACCGACCATGAGAGAATGTTCCGCATGCGTGACCGCCTTCTGGTGGCGCTTGCCGCCGTCGCTTTTCCCGCCGCAGCCCAACAAGCTTGCGAAAATCTGACACGCCTGACTCTCCCTCGGGTGACCATTACCGCGGCCAGCTCCGTGCCGGCTGGACAGTTTACGCCACCCGGCCAGACTGCCGCGATCGAGGCGCCGGCCTTTTGCCGCGTGAACGCGATTGTGGCTTCGGAAATCCGGTTTGAATTGTGGATGCCCGTTCAGTGGAACCGCAAGCTGCTGGCGGTGGGCAACGGCGGGCTGGCGGGGACGATCAACTATCGCCAGATGACGGAGCCGCTGGAACGCGGGTACGCAACCAGCAGCACCGATACCGGGCATCAGGGCGCAACCAACGATGCAAGCTGGGCGCTCGGCCACATGCAGCGGGTGATCGATTTCGCTCATCGCTCCGTGCATGCCATGGCCGAAGCCGATAAAGCGATCATCGAAGCTTTTTATGGCGCGCGGCCGGCGCACGCCTATTTCAGCGGCTGCTCACAAGGCGGCCAGGAAGCGCTCATGGAAGCCCAGCGCTATCCGCAGGATTTTGAAGGCATCATCGCCGGAGATCCCGCGAATTTCTGGACACACAATCAGATCAGCCATCTGTGGATGGTGACGGTCACGCAGGGCGACAGCTACATTCCGGCGAGTAAGGTGCCGGTGATCGCCAACGCGGTGAACGAGGCCTGCGACGCTCTGGATGGCATCAAGGACGGAATTCTGAACGATCCGCGGCGGTGTCACTTCAACCCGGAGACGCTTTTGTGCAAGAGCGGAGATGCTCCGACTTGCCTCACGGCGGCCCAGGTGGAGGCTGTCAAGAAGATTTATCGCGGCCCGGGGGAACAGATCTATCCCGGGTTGCTGCCGGGCGGAGAATCCGGGCCGGGCGGCTGGGCGCAATGGATCACCGGCCCACGACCGCAATTGGGCGGCCACGCCATGCTGGGATTGCCGTTTTTCAAATACATCGTGTTCGAAGATCCGGATTGGGATTTCCGCTCGTTTCAATTTGCAGCGCCGCCGGGATTTGACAGCGATGTGCAATTTACCGATGACAAGCTGGCGTCGATTTTCAATGCCAACAATCCCGACCTGAGCGCGTTTCGGGCGAACGGCGGGAAACTGATTCAATACCACGGCTTCAGCGACCCCGATATCACGCCGCTCAGCAGCATTCACTTTTACGAAAGCGCGGAAAAGGCGACGCCCGGCGTGGACGGATTCTACCGGCTGTTTCTGGTTCCCGGCATGCAACATTGCGGTGGCGGCCCAGGGCCGGCGAAATTCGATATGGTCAGCGCGCTCGAACAATGGGTCGAGCACGGCGCCGCGCCGGACCGTGTGTTGGCTTCGCACGTGACCGCGACGGGCGCGGTGGATCGGACGCGGCCGCTGTGTGCCTATCCAATGGAAGCGCAATGGAACGGAACGGGCAGCACCGACGAGGCGCAGAACTTCGTGTGCGCGGCGCCGAAGCCGTAGACGCGCTCAAATCGCCTCGGCGACCATCTGACTGAGTTCTTCCGAAGTCAACGAAATCGGGTTGCCTTTCATGCTGCTGGTGCGACGGGCGGCTTCGACGAGATCGGGAATGTGCCGCGGTTCGACACCATAGGCGCGGAGCGGCGGGATCTCAAGTCTTTGGCAGAGCTCGGCGACCCAACCGACGCCATCTCCCGCGGCGGCGTGAGAGTTTCCGGTCAACAACCGGGCCACTTCGTCATAGCGGCGCAGGACGGGGTTTTGCGGGTCGCGCGCGCAAAGGGCGTCGATATTCGCTTTCATCGCGTAAGGCAGAACCGCGGCGCAGAGGGCGCCGTGCGGCGCGGAAAACATGCCACCCAACGGGGCGGCGAAGCCATGGACGGCACCGAGCCCGGCATTGGCGAGTGCTAGCCCGCCGAGCAAGGCGGCCCATGACATCGATTCGCGGGCTTCGCGGTCGCTGCCGTTCTGCCAAGCTCGCGGCAATGCCACGGCGGCGCGGCGCAGTCCTTCCACGCAGAACGCGTCGGTCATGGGATTCGCGCGGACGGACACGTAAGGCTCGATCAATTGCGTCAAGGCGTCGAGGCCGGTTGAGGCAGTGAGAGCGGGCGGCAATCCCAGAGTGAGCTCGGGATCGACGACCGCCAGACGCGGCAGCATGCCGGCGCTGCGCAGACTGGCTTTGACGCGGTGCTCGGGAGATCCGAGTACGGCGTTGCGCGTTACTTCCGAACCGGTGCCGGCGGTCGTGGGAATCGCGATGCACGGGGCGGCGGCGTGCGTGAGCGGCTGCCCGCGGCCGATCACTTCGAGGTAATCGAGCGGATCGCCTGGATTGGTGAGCAGGGCGGCCAGCGCTTTGCCAGTGTCGAGCGCGCTTCCGCCGCCGATGGCAATGACCAGATCACAGCGTTGCTCGCGGGCCTCCCCGGCGCCGCGGCGGATGAGTTCGACAGTGGGTTCGTCGGGAACCGCGCAGTGGAGACTGGACAAGCCGGCCGAGTCGAGGTCTTTGATCACGGGCGCGGCGCGGCCGGCGGAGTTTCCGGTGACGACGAAGGCCCGCTTACCCAGGGCTGCTGCCGCTGGTGCGACGTCGCGGACCGAGCCGCCGCCGAACACGATGCGCGCCGCGGTCGCAAACTCAAAGCGCATTGCCAGCTACCAGGCGGCGTCCGCCGGCAAAATGTTCGAGTAAATCGCCCGGGTGCGGGGCTCGGCGAGCATGTCCGGCACCTTCGACAGCCACGCCTGGTAGTGCGCCGTCTCGCGGTGCTTCGCGGGTGCGTCGGCATTTCGATAGACCTCGTACAGGACGAAGCGCGTAGGATCGTCGGATTGCTGCAGGAAGTCGAACCGCGCGATGCCGGGTTCCTGAATGCTGTTGCGCGCGTTCTCCGCGGTGGCTTGCCGAAAGGCGTCGAGGTGCTCAGGCTTGACGTGAAGGTGGACGATCACAATGACCATAGATGTTCATTCTAAATCGGCCGGCCGGAGGCATGCCCACTCACTTGCGCTTGACGTTGAGCGCCACGGCAGCGCGGACAAGATCCTTCAAGGCCGCCTCATTGACTTTGTCGGCTTCGCGGATGTCGATGGCGCGCCGGACGTTGCCGTCGAGGCTGGAGTTGAACAGGCGGGACGGGTCTTTCAACGCAGCTCCCTTGGCAAAGGTCAGTTTGACGACGTCCTTGTACGTCTCGCCGGTGCAGACGATGCCGCGGTGGGAGAAGGTGGGAGTCCCCCTCCACTTCCACTCTTCGACGATCTCAGGGTCTGCTTCGTGTATGATTTTGCGCACGTGGGCGAGCGTCTTGCCGCGCCAGTCGCCCAGTTCCTTGATTCTCTTGTCGATCAAATCGGAGGCAGATTCCACGGGGATGGGCTTTGTCATATAGCGGCTCCAATTCTCGCAGCTATTTTAGCTGCGCAGCCTCTCGTAGGGGCGATCTCGAAAAGAGTCGTCGAACGAGATGGCCTTTCCACATCCATAATCCCGAAAGGACAAGGATGGGAACGAAAACGCGCCGCGTCGCCGGAGCGTAGTTTGGAATTTGGTCAAACGGACTGTAAATGTAACCGATTATCGGAATGGCCAGGACGATGTGAATCCAGCGAAAAATCGAACGTTTGGCGGCACTACTCATATGCCAGATCTCCTTTACTATTGGTTTTCCGTGCCGAACTGCTTGGCGTACTCGGCGGTCAATCGCTGCCAGGCGCTGAACTTCATGGCATCGGCGCCGGCGATGCGTCCAATCGGGTCGCCCGCGAGGAGCCGGTCCAGGACGTCGAAGCAGATGTGCCAGCCCGCGGCGCCCCACGAGATGAAGCGGCGATCGATGCTGTGCCACAGCGTCAGGCGCGTGCCGCCGCCCACGGCTTGGAGTTCCCATCGGATGTCACCGTACTCCAGCAACGTGGGAGCGTCGGCTCGCGTCACGGTTGTTTCGGTCGGCCGGCCGGTTCCCACCCAAGTCAGAGTCACCGTGGCTCCGACCGTATCCAGGTTCCCATCGGCAACGAAGGGCGCCCACTCGCGCAGGTGCGCCGGGTCAGTGAGCGCCTGCCAGACTTTTTCCGGTGAGTGGCGTAGTTCTCTGACGAGAATGAGCGTCCACTTCTCGCCGCTCTTTCGTACCTGCGCCCCGGTTGCCGGGCCCGGTATGTACGGCTCGCGATCGCTCATCTTCTCCTCCCTGTCTTTTTTTTCATTGGCGTGGATTGCTCCGCCCGGTCGAGGTGGCGTTTGAGCGCATCAACGTAAGCGGACCAGAACCGGCGGAGCTGCGCCAGCGTGCGGAAGTACCGCATATTTACCAGCGTGCCAATTGTGTGAGCTGGATGAGGTTGCCGCAGGTGTCGTTCAGCATCGCAATGGTCGACGCGGTTACGTCGGTGGGCGACATCGTGAAATTGGCTCCGCGGGTTTTGATCCGCTCGTAGTCTCCCTTAATGTCGTCGGTGAAAAACATGGCGGCGGGTTGGCTTTGTTGAAAGATCGCCTGCTGATACGCTTTGGCCGCGGGGTTGGTGTTTAGCGCAAGCTGTAGCTGAGGGCCGTCCGGCTCGTCCGGTGCGACAACGGTCAGCCAGCGAAATGGGCCCTGACTGAAATCGGCCTTTTTGGCAAAGCCGAGGACTTCCGTATAGAAGCGCAGGGCCTTGTCCTGATCGTCCACGAATACGCTGGTCAATTTGATTTTCATCTTCTTTCTCCTTTGTCACGTTCGCGGTTTGTGCCGCGTTGTCTTCTTTTTCGTTGGCGTGGTTTGGTCCATGCGGTCGAGGTGGCGTTCCAGAGCATCGACGTGAGCAGACCAGAACCGGCGAAAGGGAGCCAGCCAGGCATCTACTTCCTGAAGTGGCTCCGGTTTCAGCCGGTACAGACGGCGCTGAGCGTCCACCGTGGATTCTACGAAACCGGCCTCGCGCAGGACGCGCAAGTGCTTGGATACCATCGGTTGCGGCATGCCCAGTTGACGCTCGATCTCTCCCACCGACTGTTCGGACGAGACCAGCAGGCTCAAGATCGCCCGGCGATTCGGCTCCGCAATGACTTCGAAAACAGATTCCACCCTTCTGATATACCCTGCTGGGTATATACTTGTCAAGGAATATAATAAAAACGGAGCGGCGCACGCGCGGTTCGTATTCCCGGCCACAAACGACCGCCTCTGGACGGCGGGTTTCTCAACCCGCGGCAGGGTCCACAACCTGCCCCACCGCTCGTGGATACCTCCAGGCTTGAGGCAAACCGCGGGCGGCCCGGCCCAACCGCGATTTTTGCCACCGCGCCTCCCGGCTCGCACGTATGAGTTGATATGAAGGTTCTGTTGCTCGCCCTCCTCGCCGGCGGCGCTCAAGCGCAGCTCCCCGATATCCAGGAAATCATGCGGCGCGTCGCGTTCAACCAGGCCAGAACGCAGGCCGCGCGCCGTGAGTTCGTCTACCACCAGAAACAGAACGTCCGCCTGCGGCGCAGCAATGGCAAAGTGGCCCGCGAAGAATTTCGAGAATACGATATCACTCCCGCCTCGCGCGGCCTCCACCGCGAACTGATCTCCGTCCAAGGTCGTTACGAAAAAAACGGCGATTACGTGGTGTACGACGAGCCGCAAAAAGAAGCAGACGGCATCGATGCGGGCTTGGTCGAAGGTTTTTCCGAGGATCTGATGAAGGACGATTCCCGCGATGGGCTCGACGCCGGCCTGTTCCCACTGACGTACCATCAACAATTGAAATATGAGTTCCGGTTGGTCGGCGCCGAAACGTATCGGGGGCGCCGGGTTTACCGCGTTGCGTTTGATCCCAAGGACCGATTTGACTGGAAGGGCGAGGCGCTCATCGACGCCGACGAGTTCCAACCCGTGTTCGTCAGCACCAGGTTGGGCCGCGGCATTCCGCTGGCCGTGAAAGCGCTCCTCGGCACCGACGTGAAAGGGCTTGGCTTTTCGGTGGCATATCAGAAGTTTGCCGATGGCGTTTGGTTTCCTGTCAGCTATGGGGGCGAGTTTGACTTGCATGTGTTGTTCTTTTATAAAAGAACGATTTCGGTTTCGATGACCAACACGGATTTCCGCCGGGTGGATGTGAATAGCCAGGTGAGCTACGCTTCAGAAACGCAATGATGCCGGTGGCGCGCGCCGAACAGCCCGTGGCCGATTTTGATGCGCTGGTTCGTGAGCACCAGGCGATGGTTTTCAGCCTCGCCTACCATGTGCTGCATGATCGCGCGCTGGCCGAGGAAGTGGGCCAGGAAGTGTTTTTGAATCTGCACCGGAATCTGGCCACACTGCAATCGGCGGCTCACGTCCTGTTCTGGCTGCGGCAGGCGACCATACGTCGCGCCATTGATGAAACGCGCCGACGGCGCCGGCAGCCGCAGGTCGAACTGGAGAAGGTGGCGGAACCGGCGATCGGTCCGGCCGAGCGCGACCCGATGTTGAGCGAGACGTTGCGGCGGCTGATCGCGGTCTTGCCGGAAGACGCGCGGGCGGTAATGGTGATGCGTTATCAGGAAGATTTGGACCCGTCGGAGATCGCGGAGTTGCTCGAAATGCCTCTGGCGACGGTGAAGAGCCATCTGCACCGCTCGTTGGCAGTGCTGCGCGAGAAGCTCGTGCGCCGGGGGTTGGGAGATCGCTAATGGATTGGCTGGAAGAAGAACTCAGGCGCGCGTTGGCGCGCAAGGAACCGGAGCCGGGCTTCACCGCTCGTGTCTCGGCGCGAAGTCGCGCCGGCGGGCGGGGCGCGCTCTCGCGCCGATGGCTCGCGACGGCCGCATCTGTGCTGGTGTTGGCGGGCAGCGGCGCCGGATACCGCTGGTATCAAGGGGTTCGCGCCAAAGAGCAAGTCATGGCGGCCGTGCGGATCGCCGGCGGCAAGCTCAATCAAGTACAGAATCGAGTGCTGGAGGTGGCGAAATGAAAACGGTTGTCAAGCTCCTGCTGCTGGCTGTTGCGGCCCAGCTTCCCGCGCAGCAGATCCAGTTCAACCTCGACCATCTCGCCGGCAAGGCGTCCAATACCGTCGATGTGTCGCTGAATGGCACGATGCTGCAGTTCGCCGCAAAATTCCTGGACGGCAAAGATTCCGAAGAGGCTCAGGTCAAGAAGCTGCTCGAAGGCATCACGGGGATCTACGTCAAATCCTATGAGTTCAAGACCGAAGGTGCCTGGGCGCCGGCCGATCTCGATCGCGTCCGCGACCAGCTCCGCGCCCCCCAATGGGCACGCATCATCGATATCAACAGCACCGAGGATCGCCAGACCACGCAGGTTTACGTCCGATCGGAGAACCAGAAGATGACGGGTCTCGCGATTCTGGTTTCCGAGCCCAAGGAGCTGACCGTCGTCAACATTGTCGGCAATGTCGACCTGAACTCGCTCGCCGAACTCGGCGGCCATTTCGGAATCCCTAAAGTCGAGACGCCGCCTCAAAAGAAATAGCGGGTCCGGATCAGTCGATGGCGTCTCCCCGGAACACCCGGATATAAGCCTCCGCCGATCGCTTCCAGGAAAAATCGGCGCTCATCGCGTTCCGCATCAGCGCTCTCCACAGCTCCTTTTCCTGGTACGCATGAAGCGCACGGTCGACGGCCGCGAGCAGCGCGGATGGTTCGTACGCGTCGAAGAGAAACCCCGTTCCCGCCTGACCATCGAAGTCCTCCACGCTGTCTTTCAAACCGCCGGTCGCCCGCACGATGGGAATGGTGCCGTATTTGAGGCTGTAGAGCTGGTTCAGGCCGCTCGGCTCATAACGGGACGGCATCAGGAACATGTCCGCGCCCGCTTCGATTTGGTGCGCCAGTCCCTCATCGAACGCAATCTTCACCGCCACCCTTCCGGGATATTGGCGCGCCCATGTTCCGACCAGCGCCTGGTATTTCTGGTCGCCCATCCCGCCAATGACGAGTTGCAGATCCCGCTTCATGAGTTCGTCGATCGCCGCTTCCAAAAGGTCCATGCCTTTTTGCGAGGCGAGCCGTGTGACCATTCCGATCAGCGGAACGCCGGATTCGACTGGAAGCCCGAACTGTGCTTGCAAGTCGGCCTTGCAGTCGCCCTTTCCCGAGAGGTCTTCAACGCCGTATGTGTGGTTGATCCAGCGGTCCGTCTCCGGGTTCCACATGTCATAATCGACCCCGTTCAAAATGCCTGTCAGGTGTGCGGCGCGTTCCCGGAGCACGCCCTCGAGCCCAAAGCCGTATTCGGGCATCTGGATCTCGCAGGCATAGGTCGGGCTCACAGTGGTAATGGTGTCGGCGAATGCGAGTCCCGCTTTCAGAAAATTGATCTTGCCGTAAAACTCGAAATGGCGCGGTGTGAACAAATTTCGATCCAGGTTCAGCACCGGCCATTCCTGTTCGCCAAAAGCGCCCTGATAGCCCAGGTTATGAACCGTCAGGGCGGTGCGCACGGTCGAGAGCCCCGGATAGCGCTCGGGCTGGGCTTTGAGAAACGCGATCGACAACGCCGATTGCCAATCGTGAGCGTGTAGAATGTGGGGCGCTCCGATCTGCCGCAGCAGCTCCAGTACGGCGCGCGCGAAAAACGCGAAGCGGCGCGCATTGTCCGGGTAGTCACCTTCCACCGTCCCGTAGAGCGCCGGCCGGTCGAAGTAGCGGGCTGCCTCGATGAAGTAAACGGGAATCCCCGAGCCGGTCGTTGCGGTGAGCACGCCCGCGTTCTCACGCACGCCTCCTACCGGCACACTCAGACGCAGTCCGGTATGTCGCAGATCCACTCCGCTGTGGAGAACACTACGGTACGCCGGCATGACCACCGATACCTGGTGCCCGAGATCGACCAGAGCCTTCGCCAAAGAGGGCGTCATATCTGCCAGTCCACCGGTCTTGGCGAAAGGAACCAGTTCCGGGCACGCCATTACGATCTTCAGCCGTTCGGGCAATGTGACCCGGACGGGCCGGATCGGCTGGCGCCGCTCCGCCGTGTCCCTCCGGCTGAATTCTTCAGCCACTGGGATGGAGGCGAAGATGTTATCCTGCTCCTCCACACTCTCGAGACCGACTTCGTCGATCTGTCCTGCCGCAATCTGTTCGCGTAGCCGGTGCAGCCGGAGCAGGTGACTCTTGATTCCGGCCGTGGCGTACGCCTGCATATCGCCGGAGTTGATCATGAACGTCCAGTCGCTTGCTTCCGCCAGCAGCAACTCCCGCCCAGCCTGGTCCAACGCTCGTCCCAATAACCCACTCGGCTGGGGATGGGACGCAGCCAGTTCTTCCATCACGTCCGCGCCCGCGTGGATATGGCGGTAGATCCAATCGTTTTCGCCATTGAGCCAAACTTCGTTATGTCCGTTGCGGCCCCAACTCGACGCGGACGGTGTGGCTACCTGGTTGTCGGGACAGCGGTCCAGGTATTCGGACAGCGTTACCAGGCGGATGGTCTGTTGATCGAACGCGATCTTCCGGATCAAGTAGTCGAGCCAGCGCGGCCCTTCGAACCACCAGTGCCCGAACAGTTCGGCGTCATAGGGCGCCACGATCACCGGCGGGCGGTCCATCCCCGGCGACACCTCCTGTACCTGCTTGATACGTTCCGACAGAAAATGTTCGGCGTGCCGTGCTGCCTTCTGCTCGGCCCATTCGGGCACGTATGGTTCTTTGTGGTCCTTGCCGGTGATCCGGTAATATTTGATTCCCGTGTCGGTGCGAATGCCGTCGGGATGAATATAGGGCCGGACGTACTCCAGGTCGAGATCGTGGCCGATGTCGCGGTAGAACTCGCGGTAATCGAAATCGCCGGGATACCCCACAGCGGAGCTCCAAACCTGCCGCGAGCAATCCGGGTCGCGTCCGAAGACGGCGAGGCCGGAGGGGCACACGAGGGGCGCGTACACTCCATATCGCGGCCGGTGGTCTGCTCGTGTCAAGCCGTGCGTCTCGAGAATCGTGTACTCTATGCCTCGCTCGGCCAGCAGCCGGTCGACGCCCGGGTAATAGCCGCACTCGGGCAACCAGAAGCCGCGGGGGCTGCGCCCGAAGATCTGTTCGTAGTGGCGCACTCCCACTCCGATTTGCGCCCGCACGGCCGACTCATTCACCGAGAGCAACGGCAGATAACCGTGCGTGGCGGCGCTCGCGATCACCTCGACCTTGCCCGATTCCTGGAACCGCTGGAACCCGCTTACCAGATCTTTGCTGTACCGGTTTACAAAGGCCTCGCGAACGTCCAGCAGAACCCGGTGGTACATGAGCGCCAGGGGATGAAATTCGGGCAGGTGCCGGGTCCGGTCGATCTCTTTTTCGGTCAGCTCAACGGTCTTGTCCAGCTTCCTTAAGTAACGCGCCTGGAGCAGCGGATCCTGCAACATCGAAGCCAGCGACGGCGTCAGCGAAACCGTCAACCGGAACTCGACTCCTTCTTCAAGCAAGCGTTCAATGATTAGAAAGAGCGGGATATAAGTTTCTGTAATTGCTTCAAATAGCCAGTTTTCTTCAAGAAAGTCTTCATGCTCCTGGTGGCGCACGTAGGGCAGGTGGGCGTGCAAAATGAGCGCCAGATAGCCTTCCATCCGGTCAACTCCGGGGCGGCTGGGAGGACAGGCCGGGAGAGAACTGTGTTTCGGCCCGCGCTGTCAAATCCGTCTCCGCGGGAAACGCACTTGCCGCAGTCGCCGGTCCCGAGGTCTGGGAAACCGGCCGGGGCCGATGTTCCCAGCGCCGGAACTCATAAAGCTCCGACAGTCTCTCCCGGAGCACATCGGACGCGCGCGCGGGCCTGGCAGCCGGAGGCAGGTGCGTTTCCACCCTGGGTGTCGGCGCGGTCGCGGCTGCAACCGGCGCCGGGACGGGGGCAGGCACCGGCAGCGGCCTGGCTTCCGCCGCCCGTTCCATCGGACGTGGCGGATCTGGGGGATGCTCTATCGGCGGTGGAGGCTCGCTCGGCGTCGTAATGACGGCGCTCGGCTGCCGTGTAGGCTCCTCCCGCGGCACTTCCGGCGCCCGCGTGTAGCTTTCTTTGATTTCGGCCACCGGCCAGGCGCGCGGTGTCTGGACCGCATTGGAACGCGCCAGCGGCACGAACTCGCCATCCCGCCGCACGCCCAGCTCGACCTCGTACCGCTGGTCGGGGCTCCACAAGTGCACGTACCAGTTCTTCGCGGCCAGCTCCACGTTCACGTCGAACGCGCTGCCCGTCCCGGTCTCGTGAAACCGCAGGCTGGCCGGTTCCGGTGAGTCGCGGTGCGCCGCGGCCAGGTCCCAGTAGACGTGGATCAGATAAGGACTGACCGCCATCGCCACGACCTTCGTCCGCCCGTACGATTCCGGCAGTTCGCCGTCATCCAGCAACGAGGCGGGTCGTCCTTCCGGTGGCTGTCCGCCCGGCGGCTCGTGCAACGCGCCGCGGAACGCCCGGACCGCGGACCAGACCCGTCCCATGAAGGTTCCCGCCGCCGCGAACCACTCCTCGGCGGGTTTGCGCGCTACCGCCCCGGTTGGTACGTTTTCCATTCCAGACGGCAATCGCTGCACTTGAGGGCTCTATACACGTTATAGTAGCTGGCGTATCCGGTGCTGGTGTCCGACTTGGCAATTGTCATTTCATCATGAATATGGGCGTGCTGGTGGCACACGCCCCGGCCGCAGGCGGCACAGGTTCC
>Ga0335079_10002007_pt1 | contig 23415 bp, 17 predicted proteins | sample Lox_Sample_33_FD_206719 | JGI IMG/M metagenome (GOLD analysis project Ga0335079, IMG submission 206719) | Soil microbial communities from Loxahatchee National Wildlife Refuge, Florida, United States - Lox_Sample_3.3 | ecosystem: Environmental > Terrestrial > Soil > Wetlands | place: USA... | reverse complement strand
GCGTCCCGGTCTTATCCGAGTTGATCGCGGACGTCGAACCGAGCGTCTCGACCGAGGCCAGATCCGTCAGCACCGCCCCGTGCCGCGCGAGGTCCGCGGCGCCGAGGGACATGACCACCTGGAGCACGGTCGGCATCGCCTCCGGGATCGCCGCGATCGCGAGCGCCACCGCGCTCGTGAACACGACCGTCGAGGACAGGCCGCGCTGCGCGCCCAGCACGAACATGATCACCATCGTCACGCCCGCCGCCGCCGCGATCCACAGCGTCAACGTGTTCAGCTGCTTGGTCAGCGGCGTCTGCTCGCGTTTCGTCGTCGCGAGCATGCCGGCGATCTTGCCGACCTCGGTGTCACCACCGGTCGCGGTCACGATCATCACGCCGCTTCCGTGCGTGACCGGCGTGTGCATGAAGACCATGTCGGTCTGCTCCCCGGGGGGGAGATCGTCGCCTTCGGGCACCTCGACGCCCTTGGAGGCGGGCACGCTCTCGCCGGTCAGCGCGGCCTCGTCGATCTGCAGGGAGCTGGCCTGGATGATCCGTCCGTCTGCGGGCACATCGTCGCCGGCCTCCAGCACGACGGCGTCGCCCACCACGACGTCTTCGACCGGGATCTCGGCCTCGGACCCGTCGCGGCGCACTCGCGCGGTGGCCTTGACCATCGCCTTGAGCGCGTTCATCGCGCTCTGGGCCTTGCCCTCCTGGCGCAGGCCGACGACCGCGTTGAGCACCGTGATCAGGATCAGCAGGACGCCGGTGCTCCACTCCCTGATCGCGAGCGACACGATCGCGGCGGCCACCAGGATGATCTGCATGTAGCTGCGGTACTGCTCCGCGAACCGCCTCCAGCCCGGCACCGCCTCTTCCGCCGGCAGCGCATTCGGACCATGGCTTTGGAGCAGCTCGTCGGCTCTCTCGCTCGAGAGCCCGACCGACGGATCAACACCCAGTCTCGTCGCGACGTCGTCCGCGGCGACCCGGTACCAGCCGTCCGCGCCGGCGGCGTGGTCGATCTGTGGGCGGATCGTCGTTGCCATCGGCGCCGCCCCTAGCCGGATGCCGGCCCGTCATCCGGGGCGGCAACGGGAGCGTCGAGGCGATGGCCGTTCCGGCCGTCGCTCGCGGCGGTCGCCGCGGCCGTCTGTTCGTGGTCGAACGGGTCGGCCTGCGCGCCCTCGGGTGCCTGGGCCTCAAGGTCTCGCTTGACCTCCAGCAGAGCCTCCCGCTGCTCCTTGGTGACGGTCGGGAATCGGGGATTGATCTCCATCAGCGCGTGGACCAGAACCGCGCTGGCGCCGATCCGCGCGAACCATTTCCGGTCGGCGGGGATCACGTACCACGGCGCCCACTCGGTGCTCGTGTGCGTGAGCATCTCCGAGAACGCCTTCTGGTAGTGATCCCAGTACCCGCGCTCGTTGACGTCGGCGGCCGAGAACTTCCAGTTGTGGTCCGGCAGGTCCAGCCGTCGCAGGAACCGGATCCGCTGCTCCTCCTTGGACAGGTTGAGGAACAGCTTCACCACCCGGATCCCGTTCTCGGCCAAATACCGCTCCCAATCATTGATCTGCCGATACCGCCGCTGCCACACGTCCCGCTTGCGCTTGGCCGACGCGGGCAGCTGCTCGTGATCGAGGATCTCCGGGTGCACTCTGACCACGAGGACCTCCTCGTACTGAGACCGGTTGAAGATCCCGATCTCACCGCGCGCGGGCAAATGCCGCGCGTACCGCCACAGGAAGTCGTGATCGAGCTCCTCGGCCGACGGCTGTTTGAAACTGTGCACCGCCACACCTTGGGGGTTCACGCCGCTCATCACGTGGCGGATCGTTCCGTCCTTGCCCGCCGCGTCCAGCGCCTGCAGGACCACGAGCACACCCCACGTGTTCTGCGCCGCCAACCGCGCCTGATACTCGCTCAGCAGCCGCACCCCCTCCTCGAGCAGCGCGACGCCGTCCTTCTTCTTGTTGACCCCGGCCCTGAACGCGGGGTCGAAGTCCTTGGCGAGCGTGACCTTCGACCCGGGCTTGACCCGGAAGGGCTCGATGAACTCCGCCGCCCGCTGCTTCCGCTTCTCGTCAGCCATCGCTCGACAGCCGCATCGCTAACGGCCGCCCCTCCTCGTCGATCGCCAGCCCCATCGCAAGCATGATCTCGGGCGCGGCGGCGACCACCTTCGGACCCCCTACCCGGGGCGCGATCGCCCCGCCGGCGGCTAGCCCCGCCAGCGTCCTGTGCGTCTCAGCTTCCACAGCAACCATATGATGCTCCCTCTCGCTCGACCGTGCAGGCATCGATGCCGCAGTCCCGATTGGAACGGACGCTATCTCAAGCGACTGCGCACGAATGGCCGGTGTGCGCCAATCACCTGGGTGAACGCGAAAGCGAGAGCGTCGCGGCGATCGGCCACGCGCCCGCAGGCGGCTGGTTTGTGAAGCCCTCATCCCGTTCGGGTGATGTCCCGATGCTCAAGACGAGCATCGTAGATGGGCGTGAGCGCGACACCCCCGAAGCAAGGCGCGGCGACGGCGAGCTGGGTCCAGTCGCCGCGGGCCTTCCTGGCTCCGCTCGCGCTGGCTCAGTTCATCTGCAGCTTCGCCGGTTCGAACATGAACGTGATGATCAACGACATCAGCCACGATCTGCACACGGACGTGAAGGGCGTGCAGACCACGATCACCCTGTTCCTGGTGATCATGGCGGTGCTGATGATCCCGTGCAGCAAGCTGACCGACCGTTTCGGCCGCAAGCGATGCTTCGTCGGCGGCCTCATCCTGTACTGCATCGGAACCGTGTTGAGCGCAGTCGCGCCGGGCCTCGGTGTGCTGATCCTCGGGAATTCGGTGTTCCAGGGCGTGGGCACCGCGTTCCTGATCCCGCCCGTCTACATCCTCACGACGATGGCGTTCACCTCGATCGAGTCCCGGGCGAGGGCGTTCGGGGTGATCAGCGGTTTGGGTGGCATCGGCGCCGCGGCCGGACCGCTGATCGGCGGTCTGATCACCTCCGGCATCAGCTGGCGGGCCGCGTTCGTGTTCCAGGCGCTCGTGGTCGCAACGATCATCCTCCTCGGGCGGCGCGTCGTCGATCCGGTGCCGCCTGACCCCAATCGCCCGTTCGACACGGTCGGCGCGATCCTGTCCGCGGTGGGGATGTTCTGCCTGGTGGTCGGGATCCTCCAGGCCGGAGTGAACAATGTGCTGCTGGTCGTGTTCCTCGCCGTCGGAGCGGCGTTCCTGGCCGGCTTCTTCGTGTTCATCCGGTCGCGCGAGCGGGCCGGAAAGGAGGCGCTGCTGTCGCTGGACCTGTTCAAGAACCGCTTGTCCAATCTCGGCCTGATCACCCAGAACCTCCAGTGGCTGCTGCTGATGGGCGTGTCATTCGTCGTCTCGGTGTTCCTCCAGACCGAACGCCACTACAGCGCGATCAAGACCGGGGTGATCTTCACTGCGGCGACCCTGGGCATCCTGGCCTCCTCGCTCGCCGCCGCGCGACTGGCCAAGAGGTATCTCCAGAAGACGCTGATCGCGGCCGGGTTCGTGATGACCGCGGTCGGGATCGGGCTTCTGCTCGGCCTCGTCCATGCGGCCTCCTCGAGCGCGTGGGCGTTTGCTCCCGGCCTGCTGCTGATCGGGCTCGGCGTGGGCGTGATGCTGACCCCATCGGTCAACCTCGTCCAGGGAGCCTTCTCCGAGGACAAGCAGGGCGAGATCTCCGGGCTGTCGCGCAGCATCTCCAACCTCGGCTCGTCGTTCGGCACCGCGATCGCCGGCACGATCCTCGTCTCGAATCTCGCCTCCGGCAATGGCACGTACGTCGCCGCGATGATCGTGCTCGCCGGGATCGCCGTCGCCGGCCTCCTGGTCGCGATGCGGCTGCCCGCCAATCCCCTCTCGACGAGGGCCCCGGAAGCCGCGGCTCCGGCCGCCGCTGCAAGCTCGGTCGACGCGGCCGTGTGAGACGGCGTGCATCGGTGGCGCCGTTCGCGCCACGGAAATAGGATGCGACCGGGACCGTCCGCATCGAGCAAAATCGCAGGATGACGACTGCCACCGAACAGCATGACCGCCTGGCGGTGCTCGAGGCGGTTCAGGACCGGGTGTTGTGGCTGGCGACGTCGATCGTGCACCACGCCAACAAGGTCCGCGAGACGCGATCGGGGGTGAAGGTCGGGGGTCATCAGGCGTCATCGGCGTCGGTCGTGTCGATCATGACCGCGCTGTGGTTCGCGCATCTGCGCGGGCCCGATCGGGTGTCGGTCAAGCCGCACGCTTCGCCGGTGCTGCACGCGATCGAATATCTGCTCGGCCAGCTCGACGTTCGTTATCTGACGACGCTGCGGGAGTTCGGCGGGTTGCAGAGCTATCCGAGCCGGCTGAAGGATCCGGTGCCCGCCGATTTCTCGACCGGCTCGGTCGGGATCGGGGCGACGGCGCCGATCTGGAGCGCGGTCGCGCACCGCTACGTGGCGGGGCATTTCGAGGTGCCGCGGGGTGGGCGTCAGGTCGCGCTGTTGGGCGATGCCGAGCTGGACGAGGGCGCGATCTGGGAGACGCTGGTCGATCCGCTGGTCCCCCACCTCGGCGAGGTGTTGTGGATTGTCGATCTCAACCGACAGTCGCTGGATCGGATCGTGCCGGACATCGCCGCGGGGCGGATCGCGGCGATGTTCGAGGCGGCGGGCTGGCAGGTGCTGACGGTCAAGTACGGCCGGTGGCTGCGCGAGTTGTTCGGGCGCGACGGCGGTGAGGCGCTACGACAGCGGATCGACGAGATGGCAAACGAGGAGTATCAGCGGCTGCTGCGGTCCGACGCCGGAGAGCTGCGCGAGCGGCTCCCCGGAAGCGGTCGGGGGGCGCGGGAGATCGCCAAGCTGATCGCCGAGCTGGACGAGCGGGAGGTGCTGAGCGCGATCCGTGATCTGGCGGGACATGATCTGGGCGATCTGCTCGAGGCGCTCGCGCGGGCTGACGCGGTCACGGATCGGCCGTCGGTGATCTTCGCGTACACGATCAAGGCATGGCGGCTGGCTACGCAGGGGCACCCCGCGAACCATTCCGCGCTGCTTTCGGGCGCTCAGATGGAGGAGCTGGCGCGCGCGACCGGGTGTGACCCTTCGGATCCGTGGAAGCGGTTTCCCGCTGGATCGCCTGAGGCGGAGCTGTGCGCCCAGGCGGCGCGACGCCTCGCGCGCGAGGAGATCACGTTGACCGCGCCGCCGGCGCCGCCGAGCGAGTTGGGCCGGGCGCACGCCGGCAGGGCGTCGACGCAGCAGGCGTTCGGGCGGTTCTTCGTCGACCTGTCGCACGGGGCGCCCGAGGTGGCGGCTCGCGTGGTGACGGTGAGCCCGGACGTGGCGTCGTCGACCAATCTCGGCGGGTGGATCAACCACGTCGGTATCTGGCATCTGATCCCGCCCAGGGCGGGATCCGATTCCACCGAGCGGATCGACTGGTTCGCCGATGACACCGACACGCTTGTCCGGTGGCGCGAGTCGCAGCACGGTCAGCACATCGAGCTGGGGATCGCCGAGGGCAATCTCGTGGGGCTGCTCGGGGAGCTTGGGGCGACGTGGTCGCGCGACGGGGAGGCACTGCTCCCGATCGGCACGATGTATGACCCGTTCGTGGGCCGGGCGCTCGAGCCGTGGTCGTTCGGCATGTACGCCGGCGGGCAGTCGATCTTGGTGGGGACGCCGTCGGGGGTGTCGCTGGCGCCTGAGGGCGGCGCGCACCAATCGATCATCACCCCGTCGATCGGTCTCGAACAGCCACGGTGCATCGCCTGGGAGCCCGCGTTCGGCCAGGACCTCGAGTGGGTGCTGCTGTACGCGCTGTCACGGCTCGGCCGACCGAATGGGACCTCGTCGTACTTCCGCCTGACGACCCGCCCGGTGGATCAGACGTTGGCGTCGCTCCCGGACGCTCGACAGGCGCGCGAGGTGCGTCGCCGGCAGGTGCTCGCCGGCGGCTACCGGCTGCGCACCGCCGCCTCGCCGCCGGCGCTCACCCTGGTCGGCGTCGGCGCCGTGATGCCCGAGGTCACCGCGGCCGCGACTGCACTCGCCGGCGCCGGCATCGAGAGCGATGTCGTGTGCCTGACATCGCCGGATCTCGTGTTCCGGGCGCTGCAGGCGCGCCAGGGCCTCGCCGACGGCGACGATGCGATCCTCGACGACGTGTTCGGTGCCGACCGGGTTGCGCCGATCGTCAGCGTGCTCGACGGCCACCCTCACACGCTGAGCTTCCTGGCGGCGATTCGTGGCGCGCCGCTCGCGTGCCTCGGGGTCGGCGACTTCGGCCAATCGGGCGACGTCGACGATCTCTATCGTCACTTCGGGATCGACACCGACACGATCGTCGGCGCCGCCATCGACCTCCTGGAGACGAGCCCGCCATGACCGAGCTCACGATGCCGAGACTCACGGACTCGATGGAGCAGGGCACGATCCTCACCTGGCTGAAGGCCGACGGCGAGCAGGTGCAGGCGGGGGAGGACCTGCTCGAGATCGAGACCGACAAGGCCACCGTCACACACCCGGCGGAAGCAGCCGGAGTTCTGCAGATCATCGCGCCCGAAGGCGCCACGCTCGCGGTCGGGGCGACGATCGCGCGCGTCGGCGCCGCCGCCGACACCGCACCGACACGGCAGACGAACGGAGGTTCCAGCGCCGACGGCGCCCCCGCTGGCCCGTCGATCGCGACCAACGGCGCACAGTCCACCACGGCCGTCGGGGGCGGTACCGACGTCACGCCCGCGACCGCTGCGCTGCGGGCCACCCCGATCGCCCGGCGCGCGGCAAAGGCGCACGGCGTCTCGCTCGAGGACGTCGTCGGCTCGGGGCCACTCGGGCGCGTCACGCGCGGGGACGTGCTCGCCAAGGCCGGCATCGCACCCGAGCCGGCGCCCGTCGAGACCCAGCGAGTGCCGCAGCCGGTGCCCGGCGAGTCGACGGGACCGTCGGGCAAAGGCACCGTCGAGGTCGTCGAGCCGACCCGAACCCAGTCGCTGATCGCCCGGCGGATGTCCGAAGCCAAGGCGACCATCCCGCACTTCCAGATCCAGACCGACGCCGCGATGGACGCCGCGATCGCGTTCAGGGAGCAGCTCCGGAGCACGGGCGCGACCGTGCCGTCGCTCAACGACCTGGTCGTCAAGGCAGCCGCGCTCGCGCTGCGAGCGCACCGGCTCGCCAACGGCTCCTACCGCGACGGCCACTTCGAGCTCTACTCGCGGATCAACGTCGGAATCGCCGTGGCCGCCGAACACGCCCTCGTCGTCCCGACGATCTTCGACGCCGACCAAAAGTCACTCGGCACGATCGCCACAGAGTCGAGGCGGCTCGCGCAACGCGTCCGCAGCGGCGCGGTCACCCCGGCCGAGCTCGCGGGCGCCACGTTCACCGTGTCAAACCTGGGTATGTACGGGATGACCGTCATCACGCCGGTCATCAATCCCCCGCAGGCAGCGATCCTCGGAGTCGGTGGCACCCGGGACGTGCTGGCGCGGGTCGACGGCGAGGTCGTCGATCGCCGTCTGATGACACTGACACTCAGCTGCGATCACCGCATCCTCTACGGCGCCGACGCGGCGCAGTTTCTGTCGGCGATCCGCGACCTGATCGAGCAGCCGCTGCGACTGGCGCTCTGAGCCCTATCCCGCGGCTCCCTTGCGCGGATCGGTTGGAACCACTAAGCGAGGAGTAACTCATGGCCACAGCTGCAGGAAGTGAGCTCGAGCACTTTTCGATGGTGATCGACGGTCAGCCCGTCGAGGCCGCGTCGGGGAGGACGTACGAGACCGAGAACCCGTACCGCGGGGCTCCGTGGGCGACGGTGCCCGACTGCGGCCCCGAGGACGTGGACGCCGCCGTGGCCGCGGCCCGCGCGGCGCTCTCTGGCCCGTGGGGGACGATGACCGGGTTCCTGCGAGCCGCGCTGTTGCGCCGCCTCGCGGATCTGATCACCGAGAACGCCGAGCGACTGGCCGAGCTCGAGGGACGGCAGATCCCGGCGCCGAACCCCGACTACCTCGTCTACACGCGGCGCGAGCCGGTCGGAGTGGTGGCGGCGATCACCCCGTGGAACTCGCCGCTGTTGCTCGGCAGCTGGAAGATCGCGCCCGCCCTGGCCGCGGGCTGCACGCTCGTGGTCAAGCCGTCCGAGCACTCGCCGGGGCCACGCTGGAGCTCGCACGCCTGGTCGGCGAGGCCGGCTTCCCGCCGGGCGTCGTGAATGTGGTCACGTCGAAGTCGCGCGAGGTCGGGGCCGCGCTGGCCGGCCACTGGGGCGTCGACAAGGTCGCGTTCACCGGCGCCACCGCGACCGGGCGGGCGGTCGCTCATGCCGCGGCCGAGAACCTCAACAAGGTCACGCTCGAGCTCGGCGGCAAGTCGCCGCAGATCGTGTTTCCCGACGCCGATCTGGTCGCGGCGGCCAACGGCGTCGTCGCCGGGGTGTTCGCCGCTACCGGCCAGACCTGCATGGCCGGCTCCCGGCTGATCGTGCACGCCGACGTCCACGACGAGCTGGTCGAGCTGGTCAGCGCGCGCGCTCGCGCGATCAAGCTCGGCGACCCGACACAGCCCGACACCGAGATGGGACCGGTCGCGAACCGCCCGCAATACGAGAAGGTCCTCGGCTACCTGAGCATGGCGCGCGAGGAAGGCGCCAACGTGGCCTGCGGCGGCGAGCCCGAGGACCGGCTCGGCGGGTTCTTCGTCAAGCCAACAGTGTTCACGGGCGTCACGCCCGACTCGACGGTCGTGCGCGAGGAGGTGTTCGGCCCGGTGCTTGCCGCGCTCACGTTCACCGACGAGGACGATGCGATCCGGCTCGCGAACGCGACCCGGTACGGGCTCGCGGGCGCCGTCTGGACCAAGGACGTGCACCGCGCTCATCGGGTGGCCGCGAAGGTGCGCGCGGGCACGATCTGGATCAACGCGTACCGCGTCGTCGCTCCCAGCGTGCCGTTCGGCGGCTACGGCCTCTCGGGCCTGGGTCGCGAGAACGGGATCGACGCCGTCAACGATTACCTGGAGAACAAGTCGGTCTGGGTCGAACTGAGCGGCGGGACTCGCGACCCATTCACGTTGGGCTGAACCCGTTGCGACCGCCCGGGTTGTGACGCTGCAGCGTCGCTTCAAGCGCGTCCGACCCGCGTGATGGTTGAGGGGAGACAGGTTTCCGCCCCCACGCGGTTGTCCTCGCGGCGATCAGCCGCTGCGCGCGGCGGACGGCTGTGGCGCTTCGGCCGCCAGGGGAGATAGGTGGCGGTGCATCCTCGGGCTGCTGGCTGATCTACGGCGCACGGGTCGGGGCGGGTTGTGGAGCGCGGTGGCCGTGGATTGTGCGCCAGCTTCGGCAGCGCGGAAATCGCCAGCTTCGCGTTTCAGCAGGAGGAAACAGAAGTGCGCCTGCCCGGCTGGATACTCGACCGGAAGTCACGCTGGAGCGGGCGTCTCACATGACACGCCAGCAGACTCGCGAAAGCCCGCCCGAAAGTCCGTTTGTGCGATCGCCGTGGCATCACCGCCGGGGGCATCGATGGCTGCAGTCCCAGGCGGTTGCGACACTTCTACGCGACCAGTCTCAGGGCTGTGGGAGTGACCATGCGATGTCGAACGAGGGTGTGGAGGAGTGGCTGAAGCGAACTACCAGGTTCGCCCGCTGCGCGACGAGGAGCGCACCTGGCTGCGCGACACACTCAGAGCGCGGTGGGGCGACGATTTCTTCGTCGGCCGTGGAAGTGTCCGGCTGCTCGATGAGCTACACGCGCTCGTGGCGTTGGACGGGCAACAGCGTGTCGGTGTCGCCACCTACGCACTGGACCGCGAGTACGCCGAACTCGTCACGCTCGACGCGCTGCGTGAAGGGGTCGGCGTCGGCCGGATGCTGATCGAAGCAGTCGCTGAGTCCGTTCGCGGTCAGGGTGCCGCCGAGCTGCTCGTCATGACCACGAACGACAACCTGCGTGCGCTCAGGCTCTACCAACGCGCCGGCTTCCGGCTGCAAGCGCTGCGTGTCGGGGCGATCGAGCAGGCGCGCCGGCTCAAGCCCTCCATCCCTCAGGTCGGGTACGACGGGATTCCGATCCGCGACGAACTCGACCTCGTTCGCTCACTCGCCCGGTTCTGACGGCGCCTCATTGGGGGGCACGACCTCCATGGCCAGCACGGCCTCGCGCGTGAATCGGAACGACTGGGACGCCTGCAATCCGGGCGCGGTGACGACCTCGACCTCGACGAACGCATCGGTCCAGTCACAGACCCGATAAACAGCCTCGCTGCGCAGGCGGCCTTGGCGTCGAAGCTGACCTACCGCCAGCCGATTGTCGACCCGGCCCATGGCCGTCACGCGCCTCCGAACTGTCCTGATCGCATCGCCGCAGTATGCCCGTGGCGCGCCCGCCGTTCGCGCCGGCGGTCCTCGATGAGAGCAGCCGTCCGCTCGCGGACGCTGTCCGGCAGCAGAGTTGGTCGCGCTCGCGCTGGGCTCAGTCGCCGCGATGCGGTCGGCAAGCCACGGTGCGTTCGGTGCGCGGCCGGTCACAGTACATTGACGCGATGCCCCCGAGGCTGACCTGGGCCGCGACTCATGAGCGCACCAGCTGGTAGCACCGGGCGCGACAGGCGTAGAAGGGCCACGAGCCGCGGCCCGGCACGGGCGGGGGTGGCGGCGGCCGTAGTGATCTGCCTGGCGATCGTCGCCTGGCTCCTGCATTCCGGGACGCTCCACGGCAGCCACGGCGCTCATCGCTCGGCGAAGGCCCCGGGCGGGGGCTTGAGTCCGCCGGCGGGCTACAAGCTGGTTTGGGCTGACGACTTCAACGGCCTCCGTGGATCGCGACCGGACCCGGCGAAGTGGCGGTTCGAGACGGGCGGCAACGGGTGGGGCAACAACGAGCTGCAGTACTACACGACGACCCCGAGCAACGCCTCGCTCGATGGGGCCGGTCATCTGGCCATCACCGCCCGCCGACAGGTCTACACCGGCAGCGACGGCGTCACCAGGGATTACACGTCAGCCCTGATCGAGACCTCCGGGCTGTTCAAGACTACGTACGGATGGATCCAGGCGAGGATCAAGCTTCCTGCCGGGGCGGGGCTGTGGCCCGCCTTCTGGGCGATCGGGTCCGACTTCGATCAGGTGGGCTGGCCGGCGTCCGGCGAGATCGATTTGATGGAGAACATCGGCAGCGACCCGTTCAAAGTCTATGGCGTGCTCCATGGACCGGCGCCAGGGAAGCCGAACGGATACAACTTGGTCGCCGCGACGCGCTCCGCGACTTCGCTGGCTGCCGGCTTTCACGTCTTCGGAATCGATTGGAGTCCCGGGAAAATCGTGTTCACGCTCGACGGTGCCCCCTATGCGACGCGCACGCCGGCCTCGTTGCCCTCCGGGGGCAAATGGGTGTTCGACAAGCCGTTCTACTTCATCCTGAACCTGGCGGTGGGCGGGAACTTCCCGGGTCCGCCGGACGCCACGACAGAGTTCCCGGCCACGATGCTGGTCGACTGGGTCCGCGTCTACTCGCACTGAGGCGAAGCGAACATGCGTCCGCCATCCCTACCCGCCGCTGCCTAGGGCCGCCGAGCGCGCCGATCGAAGGCAAGTGCGTAGGCATCCGACAGGCCTGCTGGCCTTGATCGCGACATTTCTCGGGGCGTCCACTGTTTGGTCGGTCGAGGCGGCTGCCGCCCGGTCGCTGCGGTCGCCGCGTCCCGGCGCGCATGCCGCCCGCGCTTCCGCCAAGCACAAGCCTGGCCGGCGTCGACGCCGCCGGGTGCTCCGGCATCGGCAGCTGGTCACGACCACATCGGCGCCGGCGAGTCGTCTCAGCTGGAGCGACGAATTCAACGGACCGGCCGGTGCATCGCCTGACGCGTCCAAGTGGAACGTGATCTACGGAGGCGGCGGATTTGGCAACGACGAGCTTCAGTACTACACGAGGAACTCGAACAATCTCGCAGTCGACGGCGGGGGCCACTTGGTGGTAACAGCGCTCAGCGGCACCTACACCGGCAGCGACGGGGTCACGCGCAGCTACACCTCCGGCGCGATCGAGTCGCAGGGACTGTTTCAGACCAGGTACGGAACACTCGAAGCCCGAATCGAGATCCCGCAGGGGCAGGGCCTATGGCCTGCGTTCTGGGCCGTCGGCAGCGACGTCGACTCCGTTGGCTGGCCGCGGTGCGGTGAGATCGACATGATGGAGAATCTCGGAAACGACCCGTTCACGATCTACGGCAGCATTCACGGGCCACGATCGGGAGTGCCCGACGGCTACGCGATAACGACCGCAAAGCGTTCTCGCATCTCGCTGGCCGGGGGATTCCACGTCTATGGCGTCACCTGGAGCCCGAACAAGCTCGTCTTCACGCTCGACGGAGTCGAGTACGCGACCGACACGCCGGCCTCGCTTTCCCCGACTCAGCAGTGGGTGTTCAACAAGCCGTTCTTCTTGATCCTCAACCTTGCGGTCGGCGGGAGCTGGCCGGGATCGCCGAACGCGACCACGCCTTTCCCGGCCAAGATGCTGGTCGACTGGGTGCGCGTCTACAGCTGAGACGGTTGGACCGCCGCCGGGCCTCGGCGCCCAGCGCGGATCGACCGCGCACGCATCGCGAGACGACCTCCCGGTGCAAGCCACCGCTGGCACGGCAACTCGACCAGGTGATGGATGACGGCGGCCAGCACCGCGGCGGCCATGAGGTCGACGACCACCGCAGCCGGGCCGGAGACGTACGGGATGACGTTGACGATCACCAGCTCGTGCACGAGGTAGAAGCAGAACGAGACCTCTCCGGCATACACCAAGCCGCGACTGGTGAGCCAGCTGCGCCGGCCGGCGATATCCGCGCCGGCCGACGCGACCACGATCGCGACGAACACGGGCGCGAGCACCGGATCCATCATCGGCTTGGGCAGATGCAGCAGACCGCCGGCGAGATACAGCAGGACGAGGATGGCGACCGGCGTGCGTATGTCGATGTTGGGCCGCCATCCCTCCGCGAACGCCAGCCCGGCCGCCATCCCGAGCATGAACTCCGGAAGCCGGATCAGCGGGTTGACGAACGCCAGCGTCGCCCCCCCGGGGCCGTACAGCGTGGCGGCAACGACGACGATGGCGCCGATCACGTACGCCCCGAGCACCGACCCGACCAAACGACGGCGGCCGAGTCCCACCATCCACGCGAGCAGAAGCGGGAACAGCGCGTAGAAAAACGCCTCGCAGCTCAGCGACCACGAGACGCCGTTTAGGCCGAAGGCGAACTTGTCGAGCGGCACCCACGCCTGAGTGAGCGTGACCGACAGGATCCCGGCGTCGGCGCCGCGAGAGACGGCCACGTCGGGGACGACGCAGGCAATGAGCAGGACGGCGAGATAGGACGGATAGATCCGCGCGAACCGCCGCCGGAAGAACGGGGCGGCGGTGTCATCCGGTCGTGCCGACCACACGAGGATGAAACCGGAAAGCGTGAAGAAGAAGGCCACGCCCGCGTAGCCGAATCCCGCGAGCTTGGCTGGAGCCCAGACGTTGTGCAGACCGATGTGGAAGGCGAACACCGCGAGCGCCGCAAACGCGCGCAGGCTCGTGAGCCGGTTGAGCGATTCGCGCCTGCCGGCAAACCCGTCGACGCTCGCGCGCGCTCTAGCCACCGTGGATCACCCCCTCAGACCAAGCTGCCGGACCGACCGCACGGACCTGGCGTACAGGGCCGGGCCACGCAGCATGCCCCGACGCTCGATGCCGCCCAGCTCGGCCGGCAACGACGCTGTCGGTGCTTCCCGTTGCTCGTGGCCGCGGTGCGCGCGCCACGCGACGGGGATCGAGCGGACGACCGCGCCCGCGAACCGGCGATCGCGTGTCATCGCCTTCGTCAGCGTCGCGGTGAAGCCGACGCCGTAGTTGAACAGCTGACGCCGAAGGGCTGCCTCGTCGTGGCGGTGCTCGTGCCAGCACAGCGACCGCGGCTCGTACACCAGGCGGCCGCCCCGAAGGATCGCGCTGCTCATCGCATCGATGTCCTCGCCCGACTGCGCGATACTCCCCGCGCCGAGTGACGGATCGAACCCTCCCGCGGCGAGTAGCTCCGCGCGACGGAACGCCATGCTGTTCCCCGCGCCGAACATGCCGCCCCAATACGGGTAGAGCAACCGCTCGTCGGCACGGTTGGAGCGCATGTCGTACGAGCGACGCTCGTACCCCTTGCCGAAGCCGGCGTACTGTTCGAATCGCTTCTGCGCGACCGTCTCCAGCTTGAGCGGAAGCACCAATCCGGTCGTGACTGTGACCTCCGGATCGGCAAACGGCGCGATCAGCCAACTGAGCCAGGCCTCGTCGACGATCACGTCGTCGTCGGTGAAAGCGACGAACTCAGCCTCGGTTTCTGCGATGCCACGGTTCCGGGCGACGGACAGGCCCCCGCGCGGCTCGCTCACGTAACGGATCCGGGGGTCGCGCGCGGTCCACCCGGCGACGAGCTCACGCGTGCGCTCCTGCGGCCGATTGTCGACGACGATGATCTCGCCGCGCTCACGGGAGAGGCGAGCGAGCGAGGCCAGGCAACGATCGAGGGTCTCGATCCGACCGACCGTCGCGATGATCACGGCAACGTCGCCGGGAACCTTGGGCGCGACGCCGCCGTGGCAGTGAGCGTCGCCGCTGTGGCAGGCGAACCGCTGTTCGTGCGCGCGGAGGCGATCGCCGAATTGCTCGTAGGCGAGCGAGACAAGCTCGCTGGCCCTCGCCACGATTCGCTCGTCGGCGACATGCAAGACCCCGAGCGGGTCGCCGTGAGCCCGCACGAGCACGAGCGCATCACGCTGCTCACCATCCTCCCCGCCGACGAGCGACGCGTGATCCGGGCGCTCCAGATCGAGGACCGCGAGCGCCGTCGGCCCCAGACGAGCGAATGCGGACGCGGGGAGGAAGCCTGGTGTGAGGCGATCCACGGCGCCCTGCGGCCTGGCGCCGGTCATTTCCTCAGCTCCTCATCGATGCGGTCCAGCAACCGCCCGTCGCGCGATGACACCTTGCGCGCGAACAGCTTGCGGCACGCGTCGCGATCCGCGGCGCCGATCGCGCACCGGTCAGGCGCGCGCCGGGGCGCTCGGCGGGCGGCGCGGAGCGCCGCGAAATCCCCCTCTCGTAGCCGATGGGGATGGTCGGCTTTGGCGGCGTCGCCCCATTCCATGAACCAGGGAAGATCGTCGCGAAGCTCGCCGGCGATCGGGCCCGTCAGCTCCGAGCTGCTCAGTATCGATGCGGCGCACGCCTCGTCCGGCACGAGCGTCGTCCGCCAGAAGGCTCGAAGGTCCGGCCGATCGCTGAGGACACGCAGCCACTCCGCGGCGTGTGCCCGGGCATAGATCTTCCATTGACTCGAGCCGTGGAGGCTCAGCTCGCTCGGGATCGGCCGACGCCGGGCCCGAAGCGGGACGCCACCGACATAGACGGTCTGACCGCGGAAGGTGACGAAGCGGCGGCGGAATCGCCACATGCCGCCGTCCGGGTTGCGCGGGGTGTCCCAGGAACGGTTCGGAACCGGTATCAGCGGCATGCGCGAGAGGCCGCGCCAGTCCGCGAGTTCGTCTTGCAGTTCGGCGACGCTGACCAGCGGATAGCAGCTGCCCGAGAACACGATCAGATGCTCGGCCGGGGTGTGCTCGAGCGCCATCCGGAGCCCGGCCAGCTCGGCCTCCACCAGCGACCAGCTGGCCCACGCCGTCCTGTGACGGGGGATCAGACGCACGCGCGATCCGGCGCCCGCAGTCATCTCGGTCACCAGCGCTGCCGGAGCCTTGCTGTCGCAGTGCAGGAAGATGTCGACGCCGTCGAGCGCCGCGATCAGACGCCGGACCATGGGGGCGTCGTCGTGGGCGAGTATCAGGGCCGCGACCGACGACATCAGGCCGGCACCCTGAGAACGGTGGACCCCATCCATCGGGACAGCCAATCCGTCCGGCGCGCACCGAACGCGCCCGACAGGGTCACGATCATGCCCGCCAGGATGGCGACACAGACCACTCCGACCGCAAGTCGAATGCCGAGCAGCGGAAGGGTCACGGGAACCGCGGCGGCTACGAAGCCCAGCAGCACAGCGCCAAGGACCTCGACCCGCAGAGCACGTGCCGTCGGCTGCAGTAGCCGTACGCGCCGCGCGGCGACCGCGAGCGTCAGTTGGAGGGCGCCGTAGCCGAGCAGCGTCGCCAGTGCCGATCCCTCGATGCCGAATTGCGGCACCAGAGCGATGTTGAGGACGAGATTCGTGCCGGCGGCGATCATCGCCGCAGCGGCAATCACGGCGGTCCGCCCCTCCGCCAGCAGTAGACGGGTGTGGGATATCGCTCCGGCAACCGGGATCGCGCTCGCGGCCACGAGAACCAGGACGATCATGAGCCCATCCGGGCGGTAGCTCGACGGCGCCCAGAGATGCAACAGGACCGGACCGCCGATCGCGAGACCGGCGATCACCGGGATCAGCAGCGCGTAGAGCGCGTCGCGGCTGCGAGCAAGCACCGAGTCGCGCACGTGTGCGTCGCTCAGCGCAAAAACCCGTGGCATCCACACCGTGTCGAGCACGCCGAGCAGCAGAATCGGGATCGCGCCGATGTTGTACGCCACCGCGTAACGGGCGACGGCCGTCGACCCGAGGTAGTGCTGGAGCACGAGCCGGTCCGAAGCCTCGAGCACGAACGCGGCAAGCGCTCCGGGGACGATCGGGATCGAGAACCGCAGCGAGTCCGTGACCATCCGGAGATGCCGCCGCCCGATCGGCAGCGGACGGGTGAGGGCTAGGGCCACCGCTACCGCCAGCGCCTGCGCGACCAGTTGGCCGAGGACGTATTCCGACGCGGACCGGCCCACGGCCACGACCAGCACCAGGCTCAGGGCTTCGGCCACGATCGACTGCGAGAGGCTGACGGCCGCGAACGGAATGAGCTGATCGCGACTGCGCAGCAGACCCAGCGCCGCGTTGCTGATCGCCGTCAGCGACGCCCACGTGACCGCGAAGCGCACCGCCGCGGGATAGTGCCCAAGGCCGAGCGCGGCCGCCCAGCGGGGGCCGGTGGCGTCCGCGATCAGGAAGACCACGGCCGCGCCGATGATCGCCAGGGTGATCAGCCGGCGCGCGTCCCGCTCGCCGGAGCGGGCATAACGGCGCTGGACCGCGGACTGGAGGCCGAAGCCCGCCAGCGCGACGAGTACCTGCATGACCGCGATCGACGACGCCACCAGACCGAAGCGCGAGGGCCCGAGCAGGCGGGTGGTCACCGGCGTGAACAGCGCCGCCGCTCCCAGCTGCGCCGCCCACAGAACGAGGTATGCGCAGTCGCGTCCGAACAGCCCCCGAACGGCCGCCGACGCGGCGTCGTCCTCGGGCCACTCGCGAGGTGCGATCTCCGGAGCAGCAGCCGGCAGCGTCCTGCGCTCGTCGCGCGCGACGGCGACGCTCATCGCGCGCTCCCGGTGCCGGCGGGTGCCGCGACGGCCTGGAACAGATATGTGCCGTGGCTCGCGTAAACCACCCTCCACGACGGGCTTGCGAGCAGCAGGTCGAGCCAGCGGACGCTCTGACTCGGACGCTCGAGGCCGTACTCCTTGCCGTAGTAGGACTCGACCGGTGACCAGATGGCATAGAGCCGCCCGCTCTTCAGCGCCGCGGCCCCACCGGCTTTCTGTTCGTAACGCTCGAGCAGCGCGGCCAGATCGGCGGCGACCGGTCGCCCGCTCGCCCCTGTGGCGGTGTCGTTGAGCTCGGCGTAGGTGATCTGGGCCGTCGACGAGGCGATATTCGGCGGCAGGCTCGGCAGATCGCCAAAGCCGATGTTGAGCAGATAGCTGTCGGCGGGCGCGTACCGCTCGAACGTGCGCAGCGCCTGCAGATCGCTCGAGCGCATGACGTTCGTCGCATCCAATCCGAACGAGGCGACCAGGAACGTAGCCAGAAGGCCCATGGTCAGCCCCAGCCAGGCGATCGATCCGAGTCGCCGGCGCGGCGTGCGGAAGGCGTGCACAGCCAGAACCGCCAGCCACGGGATCCCGAACAGCGACGCGCGGAAGATGCCCTCGTTCCCGTAGGGATTGACGGCCACGAACAGCAGGCCGACGCCGGCGCTGATCAGGCAGGCCCACGCCCAGCGCTCACGCCGATGACGAGCGACGGCGACGAGCGCTCCTCCGATCAGCACCAGCATCCCGAGCAGCAGCGCGTAAGAGCTCGCGGTGACGATCGGATCCCGGCTCAGCCCGGGCGCCGTCGGCGTGCTCGGCGGGGCGAAATTGGAGACGTCCCCCAGGCTTGCCAGCGAGAAGTAGCCGCCGAGGACGTGATAGTTGGCCAGCGCCCACGCTCCCGCTGCGGCGAGGACCACGAGCCCGACCCAGCGCGGATGGACGCGGCGGAAGGCCCCGAGTACGAGCAGGACCCCGCCGATGATGAACGGGCTCAGCTCGTGCGTGACCGCGATCGCGCAGCTCGCAGCGACCAGCACGACGCCGGCCACGCGACGGTCGATGTCGGGCCCCGAGGCGATCGCCAGGGCGACCATGCCGAGCCCGAGCACGAAACCGACCGACTGGGGCGAGAAGTAGTCGGCCCCGATCGCGTTCACCAGCAACACGAGCGTGATCGCGGCCCACCGCCGATAGCGCCCGTCGATCAGCTGACCGAACATGAACCGCAGCTCGACGATCAGGGTCAGGGCCATCAGCACCGGCCAGAACGTGGCCAGGCCGGTGGGGTCCGAGACGTGCGCCAGTCGGCATAGCCATGCGACCGCCGCGAAGAACGCCGAGTACGCCGCGTAGATGCCGTCGCCGGCGTGCAGGTGATGCGTCTGGAGGATGAAGCTCACCAGCTCGATGTGCTTGGCGGCCGACTGCGATCGCGGCATGCCGTACAGCAGAGCCGGGGTCAGCGTGAACGCGAGCGCGAGCGAGATCACCGCGCCCGCGACGAACGCCTCGTGTCTTTCTCGCCGGGCGAGCGCAATCGCCGCGAGCACGAGCACCAGCCCGGCATACCAGAGCGGGGTGATGCGCGGGAGGAACCCCCCGATCCCGGGGACGATCCGGTGGCTCAGAATCGCCGACCCGAGCCACAACGTCGTGCCGGCGAGCGTGCACCAGAACGACGGACTCCCCGCGAGCGCACGCGCGGCCGTGGCGCGGTCACGATCCGCAAGCGCCCGCCGCAGATCGGCGAGCGCGGCCGGGGCCGCGCTGGCGTGAACCGCGCCCGCGACCGCGAGCACGAGGATCGCGGCGAGCTCCGGGTGCCACAGCGGTGCGAGGACCATCGCGGCTCCCAGGAGCAACGCGGTGGAAAGACCGACCATTCCGGCGACGGCCAGCCGGAATGAGAGGGACGCGTCGCGCGAGCGCTGGAGCGGAGCGGCTCCGACGCCGAGGAACAGCGCGCCCAGCGCGCCGGCGAGGGCGAGGTTCGGCGCGTCCGCGACGCGAGCGCCGGCAAATGTCGCGAGCGAGACCGCGAACAGCCCCGTTAGGACGGCCCGTGCGTAGCCGGCTCGAGAGGTCGCGTCGACCTCCACACGGCGGGGCGCGTGGGGCCGGCGCGTGGATGCAACGGTCGCGACGGGTGACCGGGACAACCGCGGTGGCGCCAGCAGCTCGGTCATCACCCAACCTCCACGCACTCGCGCCGGCGGACGGCTCGGCGACTGCGGCGATAGAGGACCGGACCGCACGCGTAGCCGAGCAGCTGGGCTCGCAGCATCGCGCGGTGCGGGCGTCCACCGAGCCGGCCCCGGCCGGCGAGCCGGCCGGCCCGCAACAGCGCCCGTGGTACGCGCCGGGCGACCTCGCCGCGGGTCTGCGGGGCGGTCAGGTGCTTACAGGCGTACGCCGACAAGCCGGCGCCGTAGCTGAACATCTGGCCGCGGAGCGCCTCGGCGTCTCGACGATGCCTGTGCCACACCAGCGCGGTCGGCTCGTACGCCAGCTTGAACCCGCCAAGCAACACGCGCAGGAACATGTCGAGATCCTCACCGCCGCCGGTCGGGGTGCCGGCGCCGAGCGCCTCGTCGAACGCTCCGAGCGCCCCCGCACGCTCGCGCCTCAGGGCGAAGTTCGCGCCCGTCCCGAGCTGCCCGGCGGTGAATGGGAAAAGGACGTCGCCGGCCGGCGGATCCGACAGGTCCCACACCCGGGCGGCGCAGCTCGCACTCCAGCCGACGCTCGACTCGAACATCTGCTGCGCCTGGGTCTCGAGCTCGGCGCTTGCCACGAGTCCCGTGACCAGCGCCACCTCGGGAGCCCTCGCGAAGCCCCGCTCGAGTCCGCTCAGCCACGCCCGGTCGACCACGACATCGTCGTCGGTGAAGGCGACGATCGCGCCACGTGCCTCCGCGACCCCGCGGTTACGGGCACGAGAGAGGCCCGGCACGGACTCGACGATGTAGCGCAGGCGCTGATCCGCGAGCCCGGCGACCAGCGCTCGTGTCGCGTCGCCGCTGGGGGCGTTGTCGATGACCAGCACTTCGAAGGGCGCCGGGTCGGTCTGCAGGACCGACGTCAACGTCGCCCGCAGCGACTCGGGACGGTCACGCGTGCACACGACGACGCTGATGCCCGTGGCCGGCCGCGCCGGGCAGTGGTCGCCGGTCCGGGGGCGGCTGCTCGGGTCAGCCGGCTGCGGCACGACCGCCAGATGGTCCTCCACCGCCGCCTGCATCTGGGACGCTCTCAACGTCCCCGTGGTCAGCTCCAGGTCCACGAGCGCAAGTGGCTCTCCAGCGTTCCTCACCAGCAGCCGGGCTGCGCCGTAGTGCTTGCCGTCACGGCGCGGAACCGGGCGATCCACCGGCGGCTCGGCCAGCTCGACCTCGCCCACCCAGGCGGGAGTGAACGTGCTGCCGGCGCGCCTCGCGCTCGCGCGGCTCTTCAGATAGGCCATGGGGCCGGCCGCCAGACCCAGAGCCTCCCATCGCTTCAGCGACCGGGGAAAGTCCGCTCCGCGCGCCTGATTGCGCCGCGAGTCCGCGTCTCGAAGGTAGGCGAACCCGGCCGGCGCGGCACGCAGCATCCGCTCACGATCGCCGGCGAGCCACTGGTGTGTGAGCATTGCCGATAGCCCGATGCCGTAATTGATCGCCTGGCGCCGCGGCGCGCCGGCTCCACTCGGATGCTGGTGCCAGACGAACGCCGACGGTTCGTAGGCGATCTCCTCGCCTGCCAGCACCAGCCTGATGAACAGGTCGAGGTCCTCGCCTCCCCGCGCCGGCGTCCCCGTGCCGAGGGTCTCCTCGTAGCCTCCGAGCAGGTCGGCCGCGTGGGCTCGCAGAATGGTGTTGGCGCCGGAGCCGAAGGTTCCGCCGGCATACGGGAACAGCGGGTCGCCTTCGGGTGCGCGGTCGAGCGAGAACGTCCGGCGCGAGAAGCCCTTGCCGAACGCGGCGAAGCGCTCGATCAGCACCTGCTCGCGGGTCTCGAGCTCCGCCGGGAGGATCAGTCCGGTGACGCAGGCGACGGTGGGCTCGTCCTGGAAGCGTCGCACGGCCCGCCCGAGCCAGTCCGGATCGACGACGACATCGTCGTCGATCACGGCGATGATCTCGCCCTCGGCCTCTCGCAGGCCCGCGTTCCGGGCCGTGGCCAGACCGGGGCGCGGCTCCTCGACGACGCGCACGCGTCCGTCGTGGCCGAACCGCTCGGTTACGGCCGGGCCGACCCTGGAGCCCGCCGGCCGGTTGTCGACGACGACGACCTCGAAGGGCTCATAGGGCATCGCCAGGACGGCGGTGAGACAGCGGAGAGTGGCGTCGACGTCGGCGCACGTGTTGACGACCACCGAGGCCAGTGGCCCGGTCCGTGCCGGGGTGAGGTGACATTGCTCCGCAGCCGGCGCCGGGCGCTCGGCCCCGCCGGGTGCGACGATGGCGTCGGCGTCGAGATGGGCGCCGATCTGCTCCGCCATGGCCTCCCAGATCGCTGCGGAAAGACGTTCTTCAGGGACGCCGCCGGGATCGGGAAGATCGAGCTCGAGTGTGCCGAGCGGGCATCCGTGCAACGTGGGGACGACCAGCAGCGAGGCATAGGGCCGTCCGCTGCGCGCGGCCGGCACGACGATGTCGTCGATCGGTTGATCGATCTCCACCGCGCGAACGGCAGTGGGGGTCGCGAGCACCGGGGATGCCGCTGTGGCGGAGCTGATCTTGCCGTTGCGCCTCATCTGCCCACCCGCGCGATCCGCCGGCGGACCCGGCGGGCTGTCCGCGCCGCACGCGTCCGCAGCCGCTCGCGTCGCCAGGCGAGCGGCGCACCGCGTCCTTCGAGGATGTCCGCGAGTCGCTCCGGCGTCGTGGCGCTCGTGACCGTGTAGCGTGCGATCGCCCACGGATCGTCGCCAGGATGGGAGATCGCGTTCTTGACGGCCGTCGCGGAGCGATACCCGGCGTCGATAACGGCTGCTCGCACGGATTCGTCGTAGGCGCCGTGCGGGTAGGCGAACGTCTCGACGGGGCGGTTCACGACCTGCTCCAGGGAGCGTTTGCTCGCCAGGAGCTCCTGCCGGACGTCGGCCGGCGGGAGCGAGTCCAGGTGGGGGTGCGATTCCGAGTGAGCGCCAAGCTCGACCTTGGGGCCGATCCCGGCGAGAGCCCGCAGCTGCGGGGTCGAGAGCATGCCGGGACGATCGAGCGTGCCGGTGGTGACATAGACGGTCACCGGCAGGTCGTTTGCGAGTGACTCGGCAACGGCGCGCGGTGTGTCCTCATAGGCATCGTCGATCGTGAGGGCGACGGGACGCGCGGGCAGCGGGCCCCTGCCTTGGATGCCCTCGGCGAGCTCGCCGATCGTCACGGGAGTTCTGCCGCTCGCCGCGATCAGCCGCACCTGTTCGCTGAATTGCTCCGGCGCGACCGCGAAGGGATCGCCTTCCGCCGCGCCGATGCGGTGGTAGAGCAGTACCGGGATCGGCTCGCGTGCCGGGGCATCGCCGCGTTCGACCGGCTGTCCCTCCAACGAGCTTCCGCTGTTCCGGAGCGCCTTGCCGTACAGGTAACCGGCGACCGTCGCGGACAGGCCGGCGACGATCGTCGTCGCCCGGACGGCACCCCACAGGTCGCCGCGGACGGCCAGGCCAAGTTCCCGCCGCACCCCGCGCGGCAATGCGCGCAAGACGTAGCTGCGCTCGCTGGCGAGCCCCGCCCGCGTGCCGACGTGATGGACCACGGCCGCCTTCGACCGCCCTTCGTTCCAGCAGCGGTGCGTGAAATAGCGCCAGCGCGCGCGCTCGGGGGTCACCAGGTGGTCAACCCGCGCGGCGGGCGTGTGCATGATCTTGAAGGCCGGCGAGGCGCCGGCGATCCGAACGGCCAGCTCGGTTTCCTCGCAACCAAGTGAGACCGCGCCGACCCGGCCGACCCCTTCGCGGAATCCGCCCGCTCGC
>Ga0335079_10002006_pt1 | contig 23423 bp, 24 predicted proteins | sample Lox_Sample_33_FD_206719 | JGI IMG/M metagenome (GOLD analysis project Ga0335079, IMG submission 206719) | Soil microbial communities from Loxahatchee National Wildlife Refuge, Florida, United States - Lox_Sample_3.3 | ecosystem: Environmental > Terrestrial > Soil > Wetlands | place: USA... | reverse complement strand
AGCGGGGCGGAAATCACTAGGAGTATGTCGCCGTAAGGGGAGAAAAGAAAAAGAAAACGCAGAGACGCAGAAGGCACGGAGAAGGCGCAGAGAAAAAGAAGAGACAGCGGTCACTGTTGCCGAGTGGCAAAGGGTTGCAGGGAGCGTTGGTGGAGGAAGCTGGAGTCGCCGCCGATGATGACGAGGCCAGGGAAGCCGTCGCCGTGGTGCATGACGATGCCGGCGGGCTGACGGTTGGCGGGAAGCGCGAAGGGCAGAAGGACGGAGAAGGAGTCGCCGGGGCCGAGAGGATCGGAGAGCTCGTGCCAAAGAGCTGCCCCATGCGCGGGCGCGGCGACTTCCGGGGCGAGCGGAGCGCCGCAAGGCGAGTAGCGCGCGCCTTGTTGGTCTTCGAGTTCGGCGCGGGCGTCGGGGGCGCGTTGACGGATGCGTTTGGCGTCGCTGGAGACTTCGACTTCTGCAAGCCAGATGCGGGCATCCGGGGCCGCGGAACACGGGAGTGGAGCGATCGTGCTCGCGGGAGTGACGCGCAGGGCGGTGACGCACCAATCGTCCCAGCAGCGGCGTTCCCCGGAGGAGTAGATGCGGCGAGGAGAAAGAAGCGAGGTCGAGAGAAGCACGACGGCGTAGATGGCGAAATAGAGGGCGAGGAATTTGGCCCAGCGGCGAAGGATGTCGCGGCGGCGGCGCACGGCGGAGACGATGATGGTGAAGAGGCTTAGGAGGAGAAAGAGGACGGAAGCGAGGAAGAGCAGGTCGAAGAGCGTCATGAGCGGTCACTCCGTGATACAAAGTACTTTGCATTAGAACGATACAGGCGTCAAGTTTTTTTGTTCACTGCCAGGCTGGGGGCCGGCATGCTGCGCCCCTACCCGCCAACCTTGCGTCGTGGCCGGCCTTGCGGATTGCGAACTGCGCGCAGAAATGCGGTTCGTTAGTGGGTTGGGGCGTGGTGGCTGACGGAGAGGACGTTGCCGTCGGGGTCTTTGAACCAGGCGACCTGGTCGCCGTTGGGAGTGGTCCAGATGCCGTGTTCCTTGTCGGCAACCCAGGGATATTTTTCCGTGGAGACGCCGCGGGAGGTGAGCCACTGGACGACGGCGGGAACGTCCGCGACTTCCCAGCCGAGAATGGTGGCTTGCAAGGGCGTGTAGTTGGGCAGTTTGACGATGCGGAGCATGTGCGGGCCGGCGCGGACGACCAGGGCGTACTGGTCATGGCTAACGAATTGGAATTGGAGCTTACCTTCGTAGAAGGCGCGTGCGGCGTCATAGTCGTTGGTGGGGATGAAGCCGATCAGCCGGGCGGAAGCGAGCATGAGAACCTCCGGAGAGCCGACAATCTAGCCGCGAGCGGGGCGGGAGTCAATGCGGGCGAGGGAGGCGAGGACAAGGGCGAATTTTTTTGGAGGAACGGAAAAAAGTGCTTGACATATTCCGATATGGGAATATATTGGCGATATGGCCCGGGCCACGACAACGTCGGATGCGTTCAATGCGGTGGCGGAGCCGCGGCGGCGGGAGATCTTGAACTACCTGGCGCTGCAGGAGCGACCGGTGGGAGAGATCGTGGCAGCCATGGGGCTGGAGCAGCCGTCGGTGTCGAAGCATTTGCGCGTGCTGAAGGATGTGGGGCTGGTGAGCGCGCGGCGGGAGGGACGGCAAATGTTTTATCGAACGAATGCGGAGGCCCTCCGTCCGTTACATGAGTGGACGGAAACATTTGCGCGGTTCTGGCGGCATCAGTTGGTGCGCGTGAAGGAACGGGCGGAAGAGAAGAGCGGGGCGGCAAAGAAAGAGTGAAGGAAGCGGGTTACAGACATTTCGGAGTCTGCGGACATACAGGCATAAAGGCAGTGGTGATCAGGTTTAAGGAGGAGAGATGAACTGGACCGATATGAAGCTGGAAGACTTGACCCTGAACGTGGAGCAGGAGATTCACGTGCGGGCGCCGCTGGAGACGACGTTCGAAGCGCTGCTGGAGCAACTGGGGCCGGGGAGTGAACATGGCGATGGGAAGCCGATGCCGATGAAGCTGGAGGCGTGGCCGGGCGGGCGGTGGTATCGGGACTTGGGAGACGGGAACGGGCATTTCTGGGCGCAGGTGCAGGCGATCAAGAAGCCGACGCTGCTGGAGTTTGTGGGGCCGTTGTTCATGTCGTATCCGGTTGCGTCGAACGTGCAGTACCGGCTGAGCGAAGTGGAGGGTGGGACGCTCATCAAGTTTCATCACAAGGCGTTTGGATTGATTACGGAGGACCACAAGAAGGGCGTGACGACAGGATGGGGATCGATTCACGAGCGGGTGCGCAAGGCGGCGGAGGCGAAGGGATCGTTTGCCGCGGGAGGCGGGACCAGGCAGTAGGGCGCGGAGAAAACACACACTCCGCGTTGGCTGCGATCGGCCTAGCTGTAGTTTCGGAGGAAATTTTATGTGTCCAGCATGCATGGCGACGACGGCGGTATTGATCGCGTCGGCGATCTCGACGGGCGGAGCGGCGGCGGTGCTGGCGAACAAGATTCGCGCGGCGTGGGAAAAAGGCCCGAAAGATTTCAAAGATCCAAAGCCAAAGGAGGAAGCATGGCAGCAACGCACGAGCAAGTGAATCTGATGTTGCATTTGTATGAGATGCGCCGGGAGGCGAAATTGCGGGAGGCGCGGGAATGGGTGAGCAAGAATTTTCATCCCAAGAGCCTCGAAGAAGGGATGAAGCTCGCACCGCCGGGAAGCCAGGAGAACGCGTATCTGCGAATGGTGCTGGGGTACTGGGAGATGGTGGCCAGCATCGTGAACCGCGGACTGGTGGACGAGGAACTTTTCTTTGAGAACTCCGGCGAGCAGTGGGGCCTGTGGGAACAGGTGAAGGCACTGGTTCCTGCATGGCGGGAGATGTTCGGAGGTCCGCAGTTTCTGGCGAATCTGGAAGAGCAGTGCAAGCGGCTGGAAGCGTGGAGAGAGAAGAAGGAGCCAGGGCAGAACGAAAAGCTGCGGAAGGTGTATGCGCAGATGACGCAGATGGTGCAGGAAGGAAAGACGCGGACGGCCAGCAACTGACGGGAGGCTGGCAGAGGAGAGGGCGCGTACTTGGACGGCGGGAGTTTGCGGCGTTTTCGGTCAGGCTACGGTTCCTGCCGCCGATGGGAAGAGCCCGCAGTCTGAAGACTGCGGCTACAAGCTCCACAGAGTGGTCGAGGGAAAACTCTTTACTAAGGAGAAGGGGTCATGAGCACGATGGAACATCCGAGAGTAGTGACGCAGGACGAATGGATCAAGGCGCGGAAGGAGCTGCTGGCGAAGGAAAAGGATTTGACGCGCCGGCGGGATGCGGTGGCAGAAGAGCGCCTGAAGCTGCCGTGGGTGAAAGTCGCGAAGAACTATGAGTTTGAGACGCCGGGCGGGAAGAAGCGTCTAGCGGACTTGTTCGGTGGGAAGAGCCAACTGGCGATTTATCATTTCATGTTCGGGCCGGACTGGGAGCAAGGCTGCCCGAGCTGCTCGCTGCTTGCGGATCACATGGATAACCTCGGAATTCACCTCGCGCAGAGAGATGTGCGATTGATGATGATTTCGCATGCGCCGCTGGCGAAGATCGAGGCGTTCAAGAAGCGCATGGGCTGGAAGTTTCCGTGGGTGTCGTCCTTTGGAAGTGATTTTAACTTCGACTACGAGGTGTCGGTGAGGAAAGAAGACGCCGCCAAAGAGCATATCTACAATTACGCGCTGACGAAGTTTCCCAGCGAAGAGCGGCCGGGAATGAGCATTTTCTACAAGAATGCTAACGGCGAGGTGTTCCATACGTATTCGATGTACGGGCGCGGGCTAGAAGACTTGATGGCCATTTACATGATTCTGGACCGCGTGCCGAGAGGGCGCGACGAGGCGGGATTGCCGCATGGCATGGCCTGGGTGAGGCACCACGACCGCTACCCGGAGAGCAACGCGGTTGAGGTGAAGACAGCAAAAGGTTAGCAGGTTAGCGAGACAATCCGGAATCGCGGCGCTCAGACCTTCGCCGGAAGCAGCGGCATCGGTTCGGGCGCCGCTTTTTTTATGCGCCGATGGAGGAGCGCAGGGCGTTGGCGAGGGATTGGCTGAAGCGCTGCACGTCGGCGTCATGTTCGGCTTCGACCATGACGCGCGCGAGCTGCTCGGTGCCGGAGTAGCGCAGCACGACGCGGCCGTTGTCGCCGAGCGCGGACTGGGCCTCCGCTAAGGCGCGGGAAACTTCGGGAAGCGTCTCAAGAGGTGGCTTCGATTTCACTTTCACGTTGACGATGACTTGCGGATAGTCCTTGAGCCCTTCGACGAGGTCCTCGATTTTGCCGTGCATGGAAACGAGCGACGCAATTTTGACGGCGGTAAGAAGGCCGTCGCCCGCGGGGCTGTCTTCGAGAAAAATAATGTGGCCGGATTGCTCGCCGCCGATCACGTTGCCGCTGCGCAACATTTCCTCAAGGACGTAGCGGTCGCCGACGGAGGTGCGAGCAAGGGAGATACCTTCGCGGGAGAGTACGCGTTCGAGGCCAAGATTGGACATGGACGTGGCGACGACGCGATCGCCTTTGAGCTGGCCTTTGGACTTGAGGTAGCGCGCGGCCGCGAGGAGCACGCCATCGCCGTTGACGATTTTTCCCGATTCGCAAACGAAAAGTGCGCGGTCGGCGTCGCCGTCAAAAGCGATGCCGAGGCGGGCATGCTCCGCGACGACGCGCTGCTGCAAACCCTCGAGATGCAGGGAGCCGCAGCCATCATTGATGTTGCGCCCATCGGGATAGACGCCCATCGTGACAACCTCGGCGCCAAGGGAGCGGAAAAGCGCGGGGCCGAGTTTGTATGCGGCGCCGTTAGCGCAGTCCAGAACGATGCGGAAGCCGGAGAGCTTGGCTCCCGGGATGACCCGGCTGCGCAGAAAATCGAGGTATTCGGTGTCGAGCGATTCATCGGCGACGAGATGGGAGAGATTCTTGGGCGCCGGCTCGGAGCGTAGCTTGAAAATGTCGGCTTCGACTTGTTCCTCGACGGCATCGGGGAACTTCATGCCTTCATGCGAGAAGAGCTTTACGCCGTTGTCGTGGTACGGATTGTGAGAGGCGGAAATGACTACGCCGGCCTGAAAGTCATTTTGACGAACGAGGCAGGCCACGCCAGGCGTGGTGATGACTCCCGCAAACGCGACGGTGCCGCCGGCTAGCCGCAATCCAGCGGCAAGCAGAGCAGCAATGTGCGCGCCGGATTCGCGCGTATCCATGCCGATGAGCACATTGGCAGCGGAATGCTCACGCAGCAAATACGCGGCAAGGGCACGGCCCGTCGCGAAAAGGGTGGCGTCATCGAGTGGGGGAGTGCCGGGAACACCGCGAATGCCGTCCGTTCCGAAGAGTTCTTTAGGCATGAGAAATTTAGCAGGCAAGTCCTGAGTGGTTGAACACGCAAGAGTCTAGCATGGGAAGGAAGGCGACCCGCCGGGAGCGGCGCGGCCGGTTTCGTGGAGAGAAACAGCGAGCATCGGGAAATCGATTTAGTGTGCTAACGTCAATAGGACGGAGCGTCCTGTGTCGGCGATAGAGACGTCGTCTTCTTCACCTTCCCCTTCTACGGTTCGCATTGCGGGGTCCACGTTCAGTCTGCGCGTGCTGGCCGCAGCGATCATCCTGCTGTTTTTTTATTACGCCGCGGGAGTGGTCATCACGGTGCTGCTCTCCATTTTGCTGGCGTATTTTCTCGATCCCGCGGTGGAAGTGCTCGAGCGCATGCGCGTACCGCGCACGGTGGGCTCCATGTTGATGGTGCTGCTGTTGATTGCGGTGCTCGGCGCGGTCGGCTACGGGCTGAGTACGCGCGCGGAGGACTTTGAGGCGAACTGGCCAAAATACGGAGCGCTGCTGAAGCAAGCCGCTACTACGGTGGAAAGCAAGCTCAGCGGCCTGGAAGGCCAAGTAACACCGGCCGGCACGGGCGGCACAACGCAAGCAGGAGGCGAGAAGCCGGAAGCGGCCATCGTGCGGACAATGGTTTATCGCGGGATCGGCTCCCTGTATGCGCTAGTTTTGGAAATCACTTTTGTGCCATTTCTGGTGTTCTTCATGCTCGCAGGGAAACGCGAGGTGTGGCACGGGACGCTGCAGCTTTTCCCGGTATCGAAACGCACGCAGGTGAAGGAGACGCTGGAGGATTTGCGCGACGTCCTGCGCAACTATCTGGCGGGAATGACACTGCTGACGCTGATGGTGATTGCGGCGAGCAGCGCGTTTTTTTGGTTTCTCGGGCTCGATTATCCGATTCTCACGGGCATTGTCTCCGGTGTTTTAAATATGGTCCCGTACATCGGAGTGGTGATCGCGTGGCTGCCTGCTTTTGTGATTGCGCTGGCGAAGTGGCGGACGCTGGGGCAGTTCGTGCTGATTGCCGCGGGACTGATGACCATTCACATCCTGGCGCTGAATTTCGTATCGCCCTGGGTGGTTGGCAAGCGCGTGCGCCTGAATGCGGTGGCGATTACGATAGCGCTGCTCTTTTGGGGCTGGGTGTGGGGAGGCATGGGACTGCTTCTGGCCATTCCCATTACGGCGGCTTTGCGCGTGATTTGCGACCACACCGAGTCGTGGCGGCCGGTGGGGCGCTGGCTGAGTGGGTGAAAACCTCGGGCTGCCGTAGCTGCTGGGCGCCAACTCACGGGCTTCCTCGTCGCGTGTTTCGCGAAAGTCGCTGCGCCTCGTTTTTCCTTTTTAATTTGACAGAGTAGAGCGAGAGAGCTGAGGCTATCTCTCGAACATTCCATTGCCGGATTTAGGGGGCTCTCGATGAAAGGGTTTCGCGGCGGTCTGTGGTGTTTGTTTGCGCAAGCGCTGCTTCTCGTTCCGACGGCGGCGCAGGCGTGGGGATGCAAAGGCCATCAAACGGTGGCCTTGATTGCGGAAAAACACTTGACGCCGGAAGCGAAGCAATTCGTCCAGAAATTGCTGAGCGAAAATCCCATCGATCCAAAACTGAATCGCTATTGCGGGGGCGCGACACGCGACGCCATGGCGGACAGCGCAACGTGGGCGGACGATGTCCGCGGCGAACGAAAGAATGGGCCGTGGCATTACATTGACATTCCGCGCGGATCAAAGCGCGGCCCGCTGGAGCCATTTTGCGGCAAGGACGGATGCGTCACGCAGGCCATCAGCGAGCAGTTGGCGATCCTGAAAGACAAAAACGCGGACAGCAACAAGCGCGCCGATGCGTTGCGCTACGTCATCCATTTCGTAGGAGATCTGCATCAGCCGCTGCACACCATCACCAACGCGGATGAAGGCGGAAATTGCGTACCGGTAAAGTATTTGCGCCGCGTTCCGCGCGAGCACAATCATTCGTTTTCGCCGAACCTGCACGGCATTTGGGATACCGCGATCCCGGAACGGGATGCAGAAGGCGCGGACGCGGCGGAGTATGCCGACACGCTGGAGGGAATTTTCGCGGGGGAGATGGAAGGCTGGCAGAAAGCCGGCATTCATGTCGAGGATTGGGTGTGGGAAGGTTTCGATTTCGCGGAAAGCACGGTTTACGGAAGCCTGACACCGAAGATTGCCATCGAGCCGAATGTGCCCGTGCACAGTTGCACGGACGACAACAACATCGGCGAACGCCTACTGCATGAAAACATCGTTGCCGGCGAGGCGTATCAGGAGAAAGCAGCGACAGTGGTTGAGAAACGCATCGCGGAAGCTGGCCTCCGGCTGGCGATGATCCTCAACGAGGCGGTGAAGGCGCAGTAGAAGGATTCGCGGCCGCGTTCGGCAGAGCACCCGCTGCCGGAGCCTGCTCCGCCACGCCAAGCGACTTGATGTAGCTGACGAGCTGCCAGCGTTGTGGCTCCGGCAGTTTGGACCACACCGGCATGCCCCGCCAGACGACTCCGTTGGTCACAATCCAGAAGAGTGTGCCCGGCTCGGCGTCGTGAATCTGCGGAACAAGCAGGCTGGGGCCCTTCTTTCCTCCCTCAGCGAAATCGCCGTGACATTCCGTGCAGTGCTGTTCGAAGAGATTTCGTCCTGCCGCGACGGCATCGGGATCCTTTTCGAGAGGATTCTGCTTGGCGCGGGCCTTCGCGGGCGCGTGGGCCAGTTCGGCGTACACCTGCGCGTCCCAGTGATATTTGTAGGAGCGCGCTTTGTCCTGCGCGCCGAAGCACATCGAGGCGACAAGGAGACCGAGCGAGGCAGCGAGTGCTGCCAGACACGCCTTCGCCGGTTTCATCGCTGGCCTCCGAACAGCCGGCCAACCATTGAGCCAAAGCCGTTGATTTCTCGCGAGACGCCCCAACGCAGCAAGAAACGGTGACTGTTGTCGTTCAAGCCGAAGCCCGCGGAGAGCCGCAGAGTCCAATCGGAAGGCAGGTTCCACGCCACGACCGGCGCGAGATAGTGAGAGGTGTCGTGGAGGCCAAAGCTGTAGCGATCACCAAGTCCGCCGTAAAGTTCGGCGCCAGCGATGAAATTCTGGCGGCAGAAGGAGCAGCGCTTGGCAGAGGCTTTCAGAGCGAGAGGCCGGCTGGCCCCGAGCGCGTAACCAAATTCCCAGGGATCGTTCGAAAGATTCTTCGTGGCGATGGTGTTTTCGACGAAATTCCAGCCTTTGTGGGTCCCGGAGAGGAGCAACTTGAACTCAAGTTCGTGGTCGTGCTCCTGCCGGAGAACGGAGTTCTTGTCAGCGTAATCGGCTTCGACGTCGTGGCCTTCCACTTCCTTGAGGATTTTGTCGGCCCCGCTGGTGTTCTCGTACTCGATGTAGAGAACGGGATTGATGAAATGCTCGCGCTTCAAAACGCGGAAGCGATTTTCCCACCGAGTGCCGGTGAAGAGCGTGGAATCGCCGAAGGTGGACTGCCCGTCAACGTAGAACTCGGTCGTCCACCAAGCCGTGGCCCCGTATTCGAACTCGGCCCAGAAGGCGTGAAAGTCGTTGCCGCCCCGCTGCGTGCCAAACGTAGAGAAGTACTCGACCTCGAGATTGCCGGGCTCTTCGAGGTAGTGGTCGTAGGCAACGATGTAGGGGTTTTCCTGAGCCTGGGCGTTGCCGGGCAAGAGCACCAAGGGAAAGGAAAGAGCGATAAGCGCGAGAAACAGGCGAGCCGAGAATGAGGACACAAGTTCTCCTTGCAAGTGATTTGCAACTGCCAGGAAAGCAGACTAGCTTAGTCCGATATCAGATGCAAGTGGTTTTCAACTAAGAGGCAGGGCTGCGGAGTGCGCATGGCAACTCGGTACGGATTGTTGCCCTCGAAACTCGTCCTCCGCTGGCTATTGCTCTCGCGGAGCGAAATGGTACCCCAACCTCTCACCCGCGGGAAACCTGAACGTTAAGCGGAACGCCCTCCCCGTTTCCAGAAAAAGTAAGGTGCTATGTCACCTAGCTCAGCGGCTGAGCAGGTCCTTGCTGCCATTCTGTCCTGCGCCGAGGACGCCATCGTTGGGATTGGCCTCGATGGATCGGTTCAACTATGGAGCCGAGGCGCGGAGCAGCTCTATGGGTATACCGCGGCCGAAGTAAGAGGGCACTCCCTCACCCATCTGGTGCCTCTTTACGAAGTGCCGGTGTTTGGGGAAATGCTCGAGACGGCGCGCAGAGGCACGCTGAGAGAGCGCGAGAACGTGGAACGACTGCACAAGGGCGGAGCGCGGCTGAGCGTAACGGTAAAGCGGGCGCCGTTGCGAAATGAGCGGGGCGAGTTGATCGGGGTTCTCGAGACCGGCCGGCGCGTTTGCAGTACCGCGAAAGAAATGGCGGCGGACACGCAACTGCGGCTGCTAGTCTAGCGGAACAGATGCCGGTGATTTTGTGGGCGACGGACCAACACCTGCGAATCACCTCGAGCTGGGGCTCAGGATTGCCAAATACGGAGCCACCCGGGGAGGAGATGGTGGGGCGGACGGTTTTCGAGTATCTGCAATGCGAAGCCACGAATAAATCCGCGATGGCGCCCGATTATGCGGCGTTGCGGGGCGAGTCGGTGCACTTTGAGTATCCGCGGCGGGATCGCGTGCTGGATATTCACTTGGAGCCGCTGCGCGCGCCTTCCGGAGAAATTATCGGCTGCATCGGAGTGGGGCTGGACATCACCCAGCGAAAGAAGACGGAAGAGCAGATCCGCTATCAAGCCACGCACGACGCTCTGACAGGGTTGGCCAACTACCGGGAATTCATGGACACGCTGGAGAGGGAGCTGCGGCGCGCCGCACGCAGCCACCATCTCTTTACGGTGCTGCTGCTCGACACTGGATGACTTGAAACAGGTGAATGACCGACTGGGACATCTCGCCGGAAACCGCGCGTTGAAGAGGCTTGCCGCCGTGATGCGCGAGCAATGCCGTTCGACGGATCTGGTGGCGCGCTACGGTGGGGACGAATTTGCCGTGGTACTCATCGATTCCGATCAACAAATGGCCGAGCACGTGGCGGAGCGCATCGACAGCGGGCTCGCGGACGGGGGCGAGCCGCCGATTACCGTGAGCATCGGCAGGGCGGTTTATCCGGGCGACGGGCGGACCGCGCAGGATTTGCTCGAGGCGGCAGACCGCCAGCTTTACCGGCGGAAAAAGATAGAGCAACCGCGAAGAGTCACGATCGGGTAGAAGCAAACTTGCATCGCTAAGCCTTGTTTCAAGGAACCTGCTGACGGATGGCGCGGACGATGGAGACCGGCTGAGACGCGTCTTGAAACAAGCGAATGGCGGCGATTCCGGAGGCGCCCGCGGCAAGGCAGGAAGAGATGTTTTCGAGGGTGATCCCGCCGATGGCAAGGACGGGGATGGACAGCGCGGCGCAGATTTCGGCAAGACGCTGGAGACCTTGCGGGGCACCATAGGCTGCTTTTGAAGGTGTGGCGAAGATCGGGCCAAAGAAAATGTAGTCGGCGCCGGACTTGGCAGCGGATTTGGCGCTCTCCAGCGAGTGGCAGGAGACGCCAACCAGAAAATCGCCAGCGGGATTCTGCGCGGCCCGCGACGCCGCGACCAAGCGCTTCGCCTCAGAAACAGGCAGAGAATTCTCCCCTAAATGAACGCCATGGGCGCGTTCGGCAAGAGCAACATCCAGGCGATCATTCACCAGCAGGCGCGTGCCGATGGCTGGTGAGGTGTGCTGGGAAACCAGCTGCAAGCTGTGGTGCGTGAGAGCGGCGATGGCTTTTCCGGATAAGTCCTTCTCGCGAATCTGAATCCAATCCACACCTGCGGAAGCCAGCGCTGCGATTTTTTCGAGTAGCAGTTCGAACTGCTCGCCTTGCCGGGGGTCCGCGAAGGTGCGCCGGTCGGTGACGTAGCACAGGATGGGCTTCCTCTTCCGCGCAGATTCTTCAAGGGGCGGCGAGTTATTGGGGAGGGACACGCGTGGGACCTGGCCGCGAACCAATAAAGCTGAGCGCCAGCAAAATGTCCAAAACGCCGAGGCCGCTGACGGCGCCGCGAAATGCGGGATGCAGCACGATGTGCCTTAGCGTGAGGAAATGGATGAGAAAGAAATTCTTTTCCCAGAAATCCGACCAGGGCAGATAGAGGAGCAGTGCTCCCATTTCGAAGCAAACGACGACCAGGAGTGCGCGAAGGACGCGGTTCATGGATGAGCGGAAGAGGCCCGCATCAGCGCGTGGGCTTCTGGAGGGCAGCGATGCGCTCAGCGACGTCGCGATAATCGATATTCATCGCGTAGACCTGGGAGAAACTCTTCAGCGCTGCCTCCGGCTCACCGGCCGATTCCTGGGCGACGCCCAAATCATACCGCAATGCGAGAATGCTTTCCGGTTCAATGCCGGGAGTGCGCAAAGCGCGCTCGTACCAGATGGCCGCGATGCCGGGCTGGCCCTTTTCCATAAAGGCGAGGCCTAGCAGAGTGTAGCACTGCATGCCGTACCGGAAAGGCTTGCCCTTTTCGGTAGCCTTGGCGACCTTCTGAAATTCGCTGATGGCTTCGTCCACCAAACCCATTTCGCGGAAGGCCGTGCCGAGATTGTAGTGGGTTTCCAGATCTTCGTCCTCAGCGCCCATCTCGCCGAGTTCCGCGCGAAAGTCGTCGAAGACTTCCTTCAGCGGTCCGGATTCGACCGAGGCCGCAGCGGGAGATGGCGGACTTGGCGGAGCTGCTTGCACCGGAGCCGCGGGTGCCGCAGGCTCGGAAAACGAGGGCGAAAGCTCGCCAAGGCCGAGCTGGTCGATTTCATTGGCGAGGTCGGCGAGGAAATTATCCGCGGCAAAGCCGCCTGCGGGAGGAGCAGCGCCGGAGTTCTGCGCGGCGACCGCGGGCTCGGGTGCCGGCAGCGGGGGCGGGGGAGCGGCCACAGGTGTCTCGGGAGGCTTCTGGTCATACGCCGGGACGAGGGGTTCCGGCTCCAACACCAATTCGTATTCCTGTTCGAGTTCGAACTCTGGCTCCGCCTTGGGTTCCGCGGGAGGCGCTGGCGGTGGCGCTGCCTTAGGCTTTTCCTGAACGGCGGGCGGCTCGGGAGCAGCGGGCGCGTGGCTCTGCGCAGGTGGCGCAGGCGCCGGCTCTTCCGCGGGCGACGGAAGCTCGGCAGAAAGGTCCGCAAACTCTTTCGACAAATCTTCTTCGTGCACCGGAGCTTCGACGGGAAGCTCAAATTCCGTAACGCCCGAAGAGGCGGAATCGGCGGCGGGAACCGGCCCCTCTGGAATCGAGAACTCCTCGGGGGCGACCGGCTCGGCAGCGACTTCCGGAGGCGGAGGAGGCGCGGCGGGCTTTGCCGCAGGGGGCTTTGCCGCAGGCTCGGCTGGATGGGTATCTTCCAGCATCGAAGCCCATTCGTCCGAGAGGTCTACTTCCTGCACGTCGGTTCCGCTGGAACCGCCAGCGCTGACCGTTTCCGAAGGAGCGGGTTCTTCGACCGGCAACTCGGCGGCTGGCTCCGGCACGGGCAATTCCGGAATGGGTGATTCCCTGGTCTCGGCCAGCGCCGGTGTGGATTCGACCTCGACCACGGGAATTTCGGGAATAGTAGCCGAAGGAGGTTCCTGCTGCACCGGGGCGGTGCTCGCCGCCAGTTCGGCGTCGCTGAGTCCGGCGGCGCGCTGGAATCTGCGGCGCAGTTCCCCAAAGCGCTCGGCGCCCCGCAAATCCGAGTGCTCGACATGAATTTGCTCGAGCTGGGCGGCGAGTTCGGCGGTGCGGCGGTCGTCGCCCGCACCGAGAACGAAATCGAGAAGCTTTTCGAGCGTTGGAACATGCCGCGGGGCGCGGCGCAATATTGCTTCGAGAAGACCAATGGCCTTTTGCGTCAGACCGTAGCTGGCAAAGAGATCGACATCGGTAAGCGACTGGGCAATGAACCTTTGGGTTTCGTCGTCCAGCGCGGGCTCGGCGGAAACCGAGGCAGGGACGGCGGGCTTATCGTCGGCAGCCGCGGTCACCGACACGGAAGGCTCGGTACTTGCGCGCACCTTGGGCGCGGGCGGCTTGGGAATCTCGGCCTGCAGCGGTTCCACGGGAGCCTCTTCCGCGGGTCCGCCGGCCAGCAAGCCCATCTTTCGCAGCACGCCATCGAGCCGGCGCTTGGCAGAATCACTGTCCGGTTGGCGATCAACTAGCTGCTCGAATACGCCTTTGGCGCGTTCCAACTGATTCGCCGCCACGAGCGCGTCGCCAAAATTCGCCAGCGCATCGGGCAGGCGGAACGAATCGCTGGTGCGGCCGTAAAAGTCCACGAGCCATTCCAGAGGTTCCAGGCGGCCGGGCATGCGCGAGACCAGCTCATTTTGCAGGCGTCCGATGACTTCGTGTTCCCCGGCATCAATCATGGGCACGCGAATCTGCCCAACGATGGCCATCGCGCGATCGCTCTGCCCGGATTCCAGCAAAGCCTCCACGATTTTTTGCGCCGGACCGAAATTCTTGCTGTCCGCGCCGAGCACGCGCAGGGCCAGCGCCGTGGCCTTGTCCCAATTGGAGGTCTTGAGCAGCAGATCCAGAAGCAGCTCGGTTTGTTCGCCGCCTTTCTCGAGATCGGGGACGTGCTCCAGAATTTGCGCGGCGTGCGCGAGATTGCCCTGCGAGGAAAACGAACGCGCCTTGACAATCGTCGCCGCCAGGCAGTTGGGATCAATCTTCAACGCCTTGTCGGCCAGCTTTTCGCACTCCGACTGGTCGCCGCGCGCCAAGGCACGCTGCCCAGCCGAGACGTAGGCCTCCACCGCTTCGCGCGACTGCCCCATGGCCTGATACAGATCGGCCAGCCGCACCTGGATGCGCAAATTATCCGGCTCGGCGATCAGCAATTTCTTCAGCAGGCCAACCGCTTCCGGCTGGCGGTTGTTCTTGAGATGGATTTCCGCGAGTTGCAGGAAAAGCGGGCGAGCTTCGCTCATCACGCCTTGCTGCACGTACAGGTCCGCGAGCTTTTCGAGCGGGCGAATCTCTTCCGGGGCCAGCTTGGCGATGCGCTTGTAAACGGCAATGGCTTTCGTGAGAAAGCCGTCGCCCACGAAGATTTGCGCGAGGCGCTCGAAGTAATCGATGGCCTGAAAAGTCTCGCCCTGCCGGATGTAGAGCTCGCCGATGGTCATGAGGGTGACCTGATCGCGCGGCTCAAACTTCAGAATTTGCTGGTATTCGGCGATGGCCTGAGGGACTTTGCCCTGATTCAGCAGTTTTTGCGCCGATTCGACAAACTTGCTCTTGTTATAGGCCATTCCTGTTTCCAGACAACACGCACCCCGCGCCTGCAAGGAGGACGAGCCTCCGTCCCGAGAGGAAGAAAGGCAGACACAAGCCGTGCTTGTCAACGCTAGCAGGCGGAGAAAAGGCAAGTCAACGAAGGCAGAGACGGGTGTGAGCAGCCAGTTATCCCCGTTCGCGGCAGGAAACTAGCTGGCGAAGACCGGGCGAAGCGCCGGACAAGCGGTCCACGGGCACCCCGGCACGGCAGGGGAATCGGGGTGGCAGAGCTGCCTGGCGAATACCTCCAGCCAAAGTTGCCGGCGCTAAGGGGCATCACCTGCTTTTCGCGCCAGCTCATCCGCAGCGATGGCCGTGCCGGTGCCGTTCCAATGGGTGTCGTCCAGGAAATAGAGATACTTTTTCCGGTCGAGAAGAAGAGCAGCCTCGCGAGAGAACCGGGGCTCCAGAGACACAGTAGAGACACTGGCGTTTTGCAGCGCGCCGGCCAGATCGGCGAGGGTCTCCAGCGAAGCGGAAACGTCGCGTGGCTGCGCGAGAAGGGGAGCATAGACGGTCGTCCGGTTGGGAACCAGCAGCACGGTAAGTTCGAGGCCGTCTTTGCGCAATTCCTCGGCGTACCAAGCGAGATACGCGGCCCAGGCGGCGGCCGCTTGACGCGGATCCGCGGGAGACTTGAACTCCGCGGGAAGGAAGGCGATGGGATCGCCATTGCGGAGCTTTTCCTGGATCACAAAGGCGGCGAAGGAATTGGGCAGGAACTTGTCGTTCTGAATCTTCTTTTCCAGCTTGGCCGATAAAGCCTGCAGCGGAGACGCATGAAGCTCATTCAGCGGCGTTCCTAGACGGTCGGTCCAATCCGGGCCGAGCGCACGAAACACGAACTGTTGGAATGTGCCGCGGGCGCCGTCGGGCGTCGTGGCTGGAGGGTTTTGTAGAGCGCGGGACTCCAAGAACTCGAAGACCACCAGGCCGTGATGAAGCTGCAGGCGTTGCAGCACGGCTTGCAGGCTGCGCAGATGCAACGGTTGTGGCGCGCCAGCGTTGTAAAAGTAGCCGCCGAAGCGCTGCGTCAGTTGCGCAGAGAGTGTTTGGTCTTCGGAAAGTTCACTACCAACCGCGAACGAGTCGCCAAGGACGACGCCGATCGGGTGGTTTTGCGGCGGTGCTGGAGAATTGTGGAAGCCGTAGGCATCCGTGGTGAAGTCCACCGCATGATAGTGGCGAAGTGCCGGCAAATTGCCGATCGAGGCCACGCCCCCGTAGGACTCGGCGCGGTGATAGTGCTTGTTGGGAGTGAAGGGCCCGACGGCGTTGGGGTAATGGCGCAACACCGCTTCCCAGGCGCGGAAGGTCAGCGGGTCCAACGGCACGAAGCGCAGACACAAATCCAGAAGAAACAGGAAAAGCATCAAGCGCGGCAAGAGGCGGCCGATGCTCCAGATGCTCCCCGGATTGCCGACTGTGTCCTTCACGTGCGTTTGTGCCGCTCCTTTCGCCTTCCGCTAAAACTGAAAGTAGAGAAATGGCGATTCCTGCCCCGAGGCGATGGCCAAAAGCGCGGCAGCGTAACCGAGGCTGAGCACCGCGACGGTGAGCGGCTTCCATTCGTGCCGGATTTCAAACGTGTTGGCCGCGAAGTGCGCGATCGCGGCGGAAATGAACAAAGCGACGAGCAAACCGATCAAACCGGGGAACAACGTGCCGCTGGAAAGCGTGAACATGCGCGCGAGCATCGCCGCGGCAACAGAAAAATTATCGGAGCGAAAGAAAACCCAGCCAATCACGACCAGAAGAAATGTGGCAATGCGCTGAAGGAGGTGCGGAACGCGCTCCCAGGCGCTGCCGAAAAGTCTATAGAGACAAAGCAAAACGCCGTGATAGCCACCCCAAAGAACAAAAGTCCAATTTGCGCCGTGCCACAGGCCGCCGAGCAGCATGGTGATCATCAGATTGCGGTAGACGAGCCAGCGAGAGGAGACGCGGCTACCGCCGAGCGGAATGTACAGATAATCGCGCAAACAAGTGGAAAGCGACATGTGCCAGCGGTGCCAAAAATCGGAGATATTGCTCGCTTTGTACGGCGAATTGAAATTCTGCGGAAGCCGAATGCCAAACAAATAGCCCAGGCCGACGGCCATATCGCTGTAGCCGGCGAAGTCGAAATAAATCTGATACGTGTAACCGAGAACGCAAAGCCAGGCGCCCAACGTGGAGAGATGCGCTACGTCCTTCCACGCCGGATTGATGACCGCGGCGATGGTGTCGGCCAACAAAACTTTTTTCATCATACCGATGGCGAAGAACGACCAGCCAATGTTCAGCCAGCGTGTGCGGTCGGCATGATCGAGGTTTTCCAGGTCGCTCTCAATTTGGCGGAAGCGGACAATCGGACCGGCGACGAGTTGCGAGAAGAGCGAGACGTAACAGGAAAATTCCCAGAAGTTGCGCGTGGGTGTGATGACCCCGCGATAAGCGTCCACCATGTAGCTGATGGTGTGAAACGTGTAAAAGGAAATGCCCACGGGAAGAATGATGTTGAGCGCGGGCGCCCGCATGGGAACGTGCAACAACGCGGAGAGGTGAGCGACGCTCGACACCGTGAAGTTGAAGTACTTGAAAAACCCGAGCAGGAGCAGGTCGACGGTAACGGGAACGATCAGGAAGAGTTTGCGGCGGCGGGGATCGCTCGCTTCGAGCATCCCCACGCCGGCGAAATAGCTGACCGCCGTGGAGAAGGCCATCAGCGCGCAAAATTTGTAGTTCCAGGTTCCGTAGAAGACATAACTGGCGACCGTGAGCCAGATGTAGCGGCGGGTTTTCGTATGGATACGCCAGAAGCCGAAGTAGACGATCGGCAAGAAGAGAAAGAGAAAGACGAAGCTGTTAAAAAGCATGGGCTGGCGTCAGTCTTGCGTTCCGGCCGTGGCGAGAAAAAGCTCTCGCGCGATCTTCGGCGGTCACGATGATAAACGGAACCGCGCCGATTTGGGAAAGGATGATGCTCAGAGCGCTTCGTGTTTCAGGCGGCGCGGCTGCGAGAGAGCTTCTCAGTGTTCGGAAGCCCAGTAAATCGCGGAGCTGTGCGCGGGCAGCGCGACGTCGATAAATTCTCTTGGACCACAGTCTTCGTGCTCCCAAAGATCGCGCAAATTGTAGGTTTCGCGCTTCAGGCCCAACTGCTTCCAGGAATAGTGAAAGGACTGTGGCGCATTTTCGAGATTGAAAAGAGCAACGTAGGCGCCGTCTCCGGACTCCGGCGTGGAAACCCACACCGCAGCTTTGTCGGTGGAGACGACCGCGTGGCTGTCCGAGGAGTGCTGATCCACGCCGATGAGCTCCGCATTCGTGAGTGCGTTTTCGGTCCACTCGTCGCACAGCCTGAGGTTGCCGCCCATAATGAGCGGCGAGCGAAAGATGGACCACAGCGTCAGCAGCGTGCGTTGCTCGTCGTGCGTGAGGCGGCTGGAGCGCGGCTGCTCCCAACCGGCGGCCGGTTCGAGGCGGCCGATGGGCAGCATGTCCGCGTCGGGCCAATGACCGGGCCCGGAGAAGGCGGCCCATTTCGCGGCACGAGCGAATTGGTTGCCCACGCCTTGCGGAAAGTCCTTGTCGCTGTACCAGACGTCCCAAACATCGTCCGAGATACGCCACATCTGTGCGTAACGCCGAAGCTCGGCAGCTTTTTCGAGCGGCGCCGGACCGGGCGAAAGGCTAAGTACGATGGGCCGCTTCACTTTGTGCAGCGCCTGGCTGATCATGCGAATCTCTTCGCCTTTGTAAGGATGACTGGCGATGCAATCGACTTTGAGGAAGTCCACTCCCCATTCGGCATAGAGCCGCGCGATGGAATCGTAGTAGGCCTGCGCCGCGGGCGAATGCACGTTCATCCCATAGTTAAACGGATTCCAGGGACACACATCGCTCGTGTCCGCCGCCGCTTTCGCCGCGTACCGCGAACCGGCAATCGGCAAATCCTGCCGCACCGCTTCGCGCGGAATTCCCCGCAAAATATGGATCCCGAATTTCAGCCCGAGCGAGTGCACGTAGTCCGCCAGTGGCTTGAACCCGGCGCCCTGTTCCGCCGAAGGAATCGTGTTCAACGCCGGCGTGTACCGCCCATTTGTGTCCAGACTGAATTGCGCGCTTGCCGCATTGCTCCCGGCCGCATGGTTCTTCACGTACCAGCCTGAATCCACCACCACGTATTCCCAGCCGTACACCTTCAGGTGCTCCGCCATCCATGCAGCGTTGGCGCGGATGTCGGACTCGCTGACCGTTTCGCCATAAGCGTCCCAACTGTTCCAACCCATGGGCGGCGTTGCGGCCAGGGGAGCTTGTGCCTCGGTGGTCTGTGACGGCGAAGACGATGGCAAAAAGAGCATCCAAAAGCTGAGCATAGCGCAGACACTCGAGACAGCCTTCACCGCGCGGCGCGCTGTCCATCTGCAGAGCATCGAGCTGACCTCGGTCACTTCGGCGGAGATTTTATGCGACGGACTAGGAAAGGGGTAGAGGAGTTTGCGTCGCTCCGGCAGCCCAGCAGTTTGCGTCGCGAACCGGCGCAAACGAATAGCGATGCAGCGGTGTGGGCCCATGCTTGCGCAAAGCTTCCAGGTGATCCGGCGTGGCGTAGCCTTTGTGACGCGCCAGGCCGTATTGCGGATAAACCGTGTCCCACTCTTCCATGCGCGCATCGCGATGTGTTTTGGCCAGAATCGAAGCGGCCGCAATAGAAACGCTGCGTGCATCGCCCTTGATAAGGGACTTTTGTTCGATGAGCACATCGAGCTGCATGGCGTCCAGAAGCAGATAGTCCGGCTGAATGCAGAGTTGTTGCAGCGCCGCGGTCATGGCCTGGCGGCTGGCCTGGTAGATGTTCCAGGCATCAATGCGTTGCGCGTCGATTTCGGCTACAGCCCAGGCCAGCGCGTATTCGCGAATGCGCGGAGCCAGTTCGGCGCGGCGCTCCGGCGAGAGCTTTTTTGAATCGTCGAGGCCCACAATGCGGCGCTTCGGATTCAAGATGACCGCCGCGGCAACGACCGGACCGAACAGCGCACCGCGGCCGGCTTCATCGAGGCCGGCAATGCGCATCCAGCCAAGCTTGCGCGCCTCACGCTCGAAACGGGTGGAGCAAAGACGGGACATACCGCGCAAATCTTAGCACGGCAAAAGTGCGGCGCTGGCGACAAACCGCAGGATGTTTCACGTGAAAAGCAGCGAGGCGTTCACCGGCAATTCCACTATTTTGTCGGCTGAAGAGGCTGCACAAGTGTCGTTGACCGCTGCGGGCCCGAAGACCTACGATGGCCGGGCAATTTTCGCCACTTGTCAGGTTGAGGAGAATTTCGATGCGTCTACGTGTTCCGTCAGCAAGCGCTCGCGTCTGGTTTTATTTGTTGAGCTTAGCCGCGCTCCTCGCCACGCCGCCGCCAGGCCAAGCCCAAGGTCTGGCCAGCGCCGACCTTTCGCGTTTCCGCTTTGTTGGCGACGCGGTTTTGTCGCCTGATGGCCATCGCATCGCCTATACGGTGATTCTCTACGACCGTCCGGGCCGGCCTTCTCCACAACTCTGGGTCATGGATTTGGCCACGCAAAAACCCACCCGCATCGGTAGCGACAAGGATGTTGCGGGGAATCCGCACTGGTCTCCGAATGGCAAGTGGCTGCTCTTTCAAGGCAGCGTTGGCGATAAACACGGCTTGCTGTTGGCGCGGCCCGATGGTTCCGAACTCACCTCTCTCACCTCCGACATGCACGGCACAAATAGTCCTTTGCCCGGCGAAGGCGAGGACGTCACCTGGTCGCCCGACGGCAAGCAAATCGCCTTTATTTCTTCGACGCCCGACGAGCGTTTTGCCGAAGCCAGCGGCGATCCCATGGTCATTACGCGCTATCTCTACAAGCCCGACGCCGGCGAGGGCATGACGCGCTTCAACGACAACCGTCGGCTGCATATTTTCGCGGTGGACGTGGCGACCAAGCAGGTGCGCCAACTCACGCAAGGCATCTACGACGAGCATTCGATCGATTGGTCGCCCGACGGCAAGTCCATTCTCTTTGTTTCTAATCGCGAGCCGAATCAGGATGAGTTTTTCAACTATGACGTTTTCACGCTCAACGTTGCGGACAACACCGTCCGCCGGCTGACGGCGACCGAGTACAACGAATACGATCCCGTGTGGTCGCCCGATGGAAAGCACATCGCCTATCGCGGCACGCGGCGCGGCTTGACCGACCGCGAGACCACCATGGAGGACACGCACGTCTGGGTGATGAATGCCGACGGCAGCGACCGCCGCGAAATTGGCGCCGTGATTGACGACCGCCAAGGTACCCCGCACTGGACCCCCGACGGCACCTCCGTCTATTTCACGGTGCAGGAGCGCGGCAGCAATCACTTGGTGCGCTTGCCCATTTCGGGCGGGGCGCCCGAGTATATCCTGAAGGAACCGGGCGGCATCGGCGGATTCTCCGTCGCCAAGGATGGCACGCTGGCCTACGCCTACACTTCGCCCCGCGATATGGCGGAGCTCTATCTCAAGGGCGGCGACACTGCGCCGCACAAGCTCACGGATCTCAACTCGGACATTCTCGCGGGAAAGCAAATTGCCGACGTGGAATCCTTCACGTTTGTCAGCAATGACAACAAGTTTGCAGTGGAAGCGTTTCTCACCAAACCGCTCGGCATGACCGCCACCTCCAAGCATCCGCTCATCGTCAACATTCACGGTGGCCCGCACGGCCAGAATGGCCCCGGCTTTAACTTCCGCAATCAGGTTTACGCGGCGCGCGGCTGGGCCACGCTGAACGTGAATTTCCGCGGTTCGACAGGCTACGGACAGAAATTCGCCGACGCGGTTTTCGCCGATCAGGACGGCAACGAAGGCCAGGATGTGCTCTACGGCGTCAGCGCGGCGGTGCGCCGCTATCTCTGGATTGATCGCGAGCGCATGGGCATCGAGGGCGTGAGTTATGGCGGCCAGCTCACGGACTGGCTCATTACGCAAACCAACGAATTCAAAGCGGCCATCCCGACCGCGGGCATTACCAACTTGATCAGCTACAACTACATGACCTACTACAACCAGTACGAGGAAATGGAGTTCGGGCAGTTTCTGCACCAGGGCACGTTGATGGACGAGGCCTGGAAGCGCTCCGCGTTGCACTTCGTCGCGCAAGCCCACACGCCGACCATGCTGGTGCACGGCGAGAACGACAACGACGTACCCATTGCCGAAGCGGAGCAGTTTTTCATTGCGCTGAAGGACGTTGGCACCGAAGCGGTGTTCGTGCGCTATCCACGCGAAGGCCACGGCATTCGCGAAACGAAGCACGTGATCGACTGGACCGACCGTTCCATCGCCTGGTACGAGAAGCACTTTCCCAAACCAGGTGCGGAAGGCGTGACCAACGTGCAGCCTTAGTAGGACAGAGGCAATAGTCAGTAGAAGCCATCTAGACAGCTTCCAGGCTCGTCAGAGCGCGGCAGAGCGGCTAAAATAGATATCCGATGGAGGCTTGAGAGCAAGCTATGGGATTGCGAAAAGCAAAAAGCATTCAGCACAACGGCAAGCGGCTCACAGAAATTCTGGAAGCTCATGAGTTGTTTTTCCGGGGAAAAGAAGGCGGCACGCGCGCGGACTTGGCCGGCGCCGATTTATCGCGTGCTGATTTGCAAGGCGTCAATTTGAGCGGCGCCATTTTGCGCGGCGCGAAATTGGAGGGCACGGATTTGCGCGGCGCCAAACTTCCCGGAGCGGATTTGTCCGGCGCGAATTTGCGCAAGGCCGATTTGCGCAACACGGACATGACCGAGTCCATTCTTCCGGGCGCCGACCTGACCGAAGCTCAGGCCAGCGGCGTCGAATTTTTCCGCTGCGACCTTTCGAATGCAATTTTTCACCGCGCCCGTCTGCGCAACGTGAATCTGCGCGGCGCTAACGTCAATGGAGCCAGCTTCAGCGGCGCTGACATGGGTGTGGCCATTCTCCGCGAAACGGACATCACCGGAGCCGACCTTTCCGGCGTGGACCTTTCGACGACGTTGCTGCCGCGTGGCTACGCGGCCCAGAAGAGCGAGCAGAAACCCGCTTAGACGATTGTCTTTGGATACGCTGAACCGAGCGAATCCCGTGAAATTGAACAAGAGCGCTGCAACGGGCTTTATCCAGACTCCACACGCCCCGAAGCGCGGAGGGATACGGCTGCCGATTTGCACGCTGGCGCAGCGAATCACCTCTGCATTCGCTTCCGTCAAATCTCTACGTTCGAACAAGACGGGTACGGCGCTTCACTGCGCTAAAGCATCGTCGGGAGGGTGTAGGCCGAAGCGCACGAGCTGCTCGGGTGCGGAACCGTCAAATCGCGCAGCACGGTGTCTTGCGACACCGAGCAGTGATGGCAAACGGCGGCCTCGCGTGGTAGCCTTCGGGCGAAAGCATTTGCCGCTTCGTGTGACCTGTGGCCACTCCTGCGACACAACTCGACGTAACGGAAGTTCGCCAGCGCGTCCTCGAGGTGATTCGCGGCCTGCTCGAAGAATTGGGCAGCCGCGGCGCGCTGCCCATGCTCAACGGCGGCTCCCAACTGGATCGCGACTTAGGGCTGGGCAGCCTGGAACGCGTGGAGCTGCTCGCGCGCCTGGAGCCGGCGTTTGGCGTGCGTTTGCCAGACAGCGCGGTCGCCGATTCGAATACGCCGGACGACCTAGCGCGGGCCATCTGCGCCGTGGCGGGAGCGGAAACGCTGGAAGA
>Ga0335079_10002005_pt1 | contig 23427 bp, 14 predicted proteins | sample Lox_Sample_33_FD_206719 | JGI IMG/M metagenome (GOLD analysis project Ga0335079, IMG submission 206719) | Soil microbial communities from Loxahatchee National Wildlife Refuge, Florida, United States - Lox_Sample_3.3 | ecosystem: Environmental > Terrestrial > Soil > Wetlands | place: USA... | reverse complement strand
GGCGCGACAGCCAGCGCACTTCCTTGGCGCCGCGCAGCGCGCGCGGGCCGAAGGCGAGCAGCGCCTCGGTGGGCCCGACTTTGGTGGCGCCAAGCCGCAGCGGCAGCGACGGCGCGTAGTGGCTCTCCAGCATTCCCGGCGAGCGCGGCGCTGCGGCGTCAGTGGTGTCGCCGCGCTCGAGCGCACCGATTGCCTCTTCGAGCGCCTCTGCGGCAACGCCGCCGGGCCGCAAGAGGCGGGGGTGCGGCCCGGTCAGATCGAGCACCGTCGATTCGATGCCGACGCGGCACGGTCCGCCATCGAGCACGGCGGCAATGCGGCCGTCGAGCTCGTCCAGCACGTGCTCGGCGGTGGTCGGGCTCACGCGGCCGGAACGGTTGGCGCTGGGCGCGGCGATCGGCCGCCCCACAGCGCGAATCAGCGCGCGCGGCAGCGGGTGCGCGGGGATGCGAAGCGCCAGGCTATCGAGTCCCGCGCTAGCCAGCAGCGATACCGGGCAATCCGCGGCCCGTGGCAAAACGAGGCTGAGCGGACCCGGCCAGAAGCGCTGCGCGAGCCGCGCCGCGCGCTCGTCGAAGCGCACCAGACGGCGCGCGGCCGCCTCGTCAATGACGTGGATGATCAAGGGGTTGAAGCGTGGCCGCGCCTTCGCTTCGAAGATCGCTGCGACCGCTGCATCGTTGGTGGCGTCGGCGCCGAGGCCATAGACCGTCTCGGTGGGAAAGGCCACCAGCTCACCGGCGCGTAGAAGCGCCGCAGCGCGATCGAGATCGGCCGGTGTGAGACGTTCGGTGACAGCAGGAGCGCGCTCTGCGATCATGCCCGGATATAGTCGGCTCGCAGGATCGGACGCAAATCGCCTCGGGCCGGCCCTGGGGCGCACGGTTGCGCTCGATTCAGGAGCAGGAGCACATGACGGCAAAGATCATCACGATCGCGCAACAGAAAGGCGGCGCCGGCAAAACCACCCTGGCGGCGCATCTTGCTTTGGCGTGGAGCCAATCCAGCCGGGTGGCGGTCATCGACATCGACCCGCAAGCAAGCCTCGCCGCCTGGTTTCGGTTGCGCCAGGAGCGGCTGGGCGCGCTGGCGCCGGGAATCGAGGTGGCGGCGCTTGGCGGCTGGCGCGTCGCCAAGGAGGTCGAGCGGCAGGCAAAGCGCCACGACGTCGTGATCATCGATACGGCGCCTCACGCCGAGACCGAGGCACGCATTGCCGTGCGCGCGGCAAGCTTGGTGCTCGTGCCGGTGCAGCCTTCGCCGATGGATGTCTGGGCGACGCGGCCGACGCTCGAGTTGGCGCGGCAGGAGCGGGTGCCGGCGTTGCTGGTGCTCAATCGCGTACCGGCGCGCGCCAATCTCACCGAGTTGATGGCGAGTGCGCTCCAGGGTCTTGGTGCGCCCATCGCCGCGGCGCAGATCGGCAATCGGGTGGCGCTGGCCGGTGCGCTCGCCGAAGGACGCGGCATTGTCGAGGCGGCACCGACGAGCCGCGCCGCCGATGAGATCATGGCGCTCGCCAAGGAAGCGCTGGCGTCCTGCGAGCGGCGCAACGCCGCCTGAGCGAGGTGTGCCGCGGGGTTACCGCCCGCGGGCGATGAAGTCCGGGTTGCGGAAGCCGGGCTTGCCGTAGAGGAAGGGCGCGCCGTCACGCGTCGTGACTGTCCCGCCGGCAGCTTCGAGCACGGCCTGTCCTGCTGCCGTGTCCCATTCCATGGTCGGGCCGAAACGCGGGTAGAGATCGGCCTCGCCCGCCGCCAACAGGCAGAATTTGATCGAGCTGCCGGAAACAACCCGCTGCGCCTTGGGCAGGGTGGCGAGGTAAGCGGCGAGCTGGGCCTCGTCGGCATGCGAGCGGCTGTGCAGGCAGACAGCGCCTTCTTTCGGCACCGGGCGGGCGGCGATCGACGTCGCGGCGCCGCTCCCTTGCCGGCGAAAGGCATGGCCCCCCGCCGCCCAATAGGTGACGTCGAGCGCCGGCGCATGCACCACGCCGAGCACCGGCCGCCGGTTTTCGACGAGTGCGACATTGACCGTGAACTCGCCGTTGCGCGCGATGAACTCCTTGGTGCCGTCGAGGGGATCGACGAGCCAGAAGCGCTCGGGCGCCGTTTCGGGGAGCCCGCCGGCGGCGGCGAGCTCCTCGGCGATGATGGCGACACCGGGCGTGATCCGCTGCAGCGTCTCGACGATGATCGCTTCGGCGAGGTGGTCGGCCTGGGTCACGGGCGAAGCGTCGGCTTTGCGCTCGATGGCGAAATCCTGCGCATAGACCTCGAGAATCGCCGCACCGGCGCTGAGCGCGGCGGCGCGGATCTCCTCGATCAGCGCGGCATGATCCGGCATGCCGTGCTCAGCCGGACTTGCGCTGTTCGGCGATGAGCGCGCGCAGCTTGGCGATGTCGGTAGCGCCGGGGACCAGCGTGTCGCCGATGATGAAGGCAGGCGTGCCCTGGATGTCGAGCGCATCGGCGAGCGCGTAGTTGCGCTTGATGAGGTCGTCGATCTCCGGCGCGTTCATCGCGGCCTTGGCCTTCTCGACGTCGATGCCGACCGATTGCGCCACCTTGAGCACCACGTCGTCGGTGACCTCGCCTTTGGTCGCCATCATCGCCTTGTGGAAGGCCGCATACTTGCCTTGCTGCCGCGCGGCGAGCGCGATGCGGGAGGCATAGACCGAAGCCGGCCCGAGCACCGGAAATTCCTTGTAGACGATGCGCAGCTTGGGATCCTGCTGGATCAGCGCTTCGAGCGAGGGCTCGACCTCCTTGCAATAGGGGCAGCGGTAGTCGAAGAACTCGACGATGGTGACGTCGCCTTTGGGATTGCCGCCCACCGGTGCGCTGGCATCGTGAAGCAGCTCGTCGCGCTTCGCCGCGATCGCCTGCTTGGCGTCGCTGGCCTGCTGCGCCTTCATCTTCTCCTCGGCGGCGTGCAGCACGTCGACCATGAACTCGGGATGCGCCATGAAGTAGTCGTGGATGATTTTTTCCACCGCCGCCTTCTGCGCCGGCGTCAGCGGCTCATCGGCATGCGTCGGCGCAGCGAGCGGCAGGACGAGAAACAAGCCAAGAACGAAGCGAAAGAACGATGCGCGCATGGGGACGGGGCCTTGCTGGGAGGCGAGGGGGAAGCGGATGATGGGCCATCGTGCGATCCGGCACAACCCGGTCGCGCGGTGGGCAAAGCTCGGGCGAAGCGCCCTCAATCCTGGTCCTCGCGCTTGGCATCGCCCTGCAGATCGAGCGCCTGCTGTTTCTCGACGCCCGGCGGCAGCAGGTGGATCGCCCGCGTCGCCTGCTGGCGCGCCTGCTTGTAGTCGCCATTGGCCATTGCCTCCTCGGCGAGCGACAGCGCCATCATGCCCATGTTGTTGCTGCGGCCATAGGCGATGGCGAGGAAGTGCCACGCGTCGGGGTTGCGGTTCTCGAACTGGACGGCGTCGTTGAGATTGAGCAGCGCCTTTGGCACCAGCGCCGGGTTGTTGGTCTCGAGCTGCACCTGTGCTGCTTCCACGCGCAACAGCGCATTCTCGGGCTTGAGCTTGACCGCCTCCTCATAGGGCGCGACGGCTTCGGCGACATGGCCGTTCTCGAACAGCATCTGGCCCTTGAGCTCGCGGAAATAGGGGTCCTGGGGATAGTCGCGGATCAGCGCGTCGATCTCCGGCACCGCCTTCTTGAGGTCGGGCACGCGGTAGTCGGCAATGGCCCGCGCATAGCGCGCCGGCACCGAATTGTCGTCGGGCTTGTACTCCGCCAGCGTTTCGGAGGGCGGCTGCAGGAAGGCGCGCAGCTTGGCCTTCATGCGCTTGTGCATCTCGATCCAGGCCGGCGGATCCTTGACGTTGGAATAGGGCGAATGCTCGACATGCTCGCGGACGTATTCGATGCGCTCCGAGGTGAGCGGGTGGGTGCTCAGATAGGGGTCCTGATGCCCGGCGGTCAGCAGCTCCTCCTGCTCCAGGATCTCGAAGAACTGCAACAGGCCGCGGGCGGATTGGTGGGTGCGGTCGAGAAACTTGAGCGCGGCCTGGTCGGCCGATGCCTCCTGCGTGGTCGAAAAGCGGAAATAGGAGCGCTCGGCCATGCTTTCGCCGCCGAGCATCCCCGCCGCGGCAGCGTCCGGGCTGCGGGTCGCCACGGCAGCCGCGGCACTGGCGACGAGCGCGATGATCTGCTCGATCGTCGCATTCTTCATCGCGCTTTCCGAGCGCGCGAGATGGCCGCCGGCCATGTGGCCGGTCTCGTGCGCCATGATGCCGATGAGCTGGTTCGGGGTCTCGCTGCGCAGCAACGTGCCGCTGTTGAGGAAAAGGTTCTGGCCGCCGGCCACGAAGGAGTTGAGCTCGGGGTCGCTGACGATGTAGATGTGCACCGCGGCGGGGTCGAGTCCTGCCGCCTGCCAGATCGGCGTCGCCCAGGTGCGGATCATGCTTTCGATCTCCGCATCGCGCAGCAGGGAGACGCCGCCGCCACCCGAATCGTCATGAGCCTCTGCGGCGCGCAGCAGCAGGCCAGAGGCCAGCACCACACAGAGCACCCGCGATAGCATGCGCCAGATCACCGTTCCATCCTCCTTCGCCGACGCCGACCGCCGCCACCGCGGCGGCCCGCGTCAAATCACCGCTGCCGGATTCTGACCGCCATGGCGCTCAAACTCGGACGGCGCGGCCAGGTTCCGCCCTTCATCGCCATGGATGTGCTGCGTGCCGCCAACGAGCGCGCTGCTGCCGGCGCGGATGTGCTTCATCTCGAGGTCGGGCAGCCCTCGACCCCGGCACCCGCCGCCGTCCTTGCCGCCGCGCGCATCGCCCTCGGCGCAGAGACGCTGGGCTATACCGATGCGCTCGGCCTGCCGGCGCTGCGCGAGGCGATCGCGGCGCATTACCGCGACGCCTACGGCGTTGCCGTCGAGCCGGCGCGGGTCGTCGTCACCACCGGCTCCTCCGGCGCCTTCCTGCTGGCCTTCCTGGCCGCCTTCGACCCCGGCGATCGCGTCGCCATGGCGGCGCCGGGGTATCCCGCCTATCGCAATATCCTCACCGCCCTCGACCTGGTGCCGGTCGAGCTGCCCGCGGGTCCCGCCGAGCGCTATCAGATGACGCTCGAGCTGCTGCGCTCCCATGCGGGGCGCCTCGACGGCCTCATCGTCGCGAGCCCGGCCAATCCCACCGGCACCATGATCGCGCCGGACGAGCTCGCGGCGCTCGCGCGCTACTGCCGGGATATGGGGATCCGCTTCGTCTCCGACGAGATCTATCACGGCATCGTCTATGGCGCGCGGGCCGCCACGGCGCTGGCGACGAGCGCCGAGGCGATCGTGGTCAACAGCTTCTCCAAATACTTCTCCATGACCGGCTGGCGGCTCGGCTGGATGGTGGTGCCTCCGGACATGCTGCGCGCGGTCGAGTGCCTTGCGCAGAACCTTTACATCTCGCCCCCGGCGCTGTCGCAGCACGCTGCGCTCGCCGCCTTTGGCTGCCGCGCCGAGCTCGACGCCAATGTCGCGCGCTATGCCGCAAACCGCGCCCTGCTGCTGGCGGAGCTGCCCAAAGCGGGGTTCACCCGCTTCGCGCCGGCGGACGGCGCCTTTTATCTCTATGCCGATGTGGCGCATCTCACCAATGACAGCCCGGAATTCTGCCGCCGCATGCTGCGCGAGATCGGCGTCGCCTGCACGCCCGGCATCGATTTCGACCCCGCGCGCGGCCATGCCAGCTTGCGCATCTCCTTCGCCGGCTCGACCGAAGCGATGGAAGAGGCGGCGCGCCGCCTCAAATCCTGGCGGCGTTAGGCTCCCGTCCCGTTCAGCGATCGATGACGCGCCGCCACCAGCCGCGCTTCGGGTTGGCGGGCGACCCCGTGACGTCATGAGTCGGCAGTTCGGCCGAAGCGACGTGGCGCGGCGCCGTCTCGGTGTCGTCGGCCGCCGCTGCGGCGGGCTGATCGCCGGGCTCGCCGATCGGGACGTTCTCGACGCCTAGCGCCGGCGCGCTCGGCATCGGCGTCGCCTCGAACGCCGCCTCGAGCTCGGTCGGGGGCGTCTCGCGGGACGGCGGCGGCACGTATTCGACGCGCTCGGCGAAGGGCGTGGCGGGCATTTCCGGCTCGGCCGACCGCCCCTGGCTCTCCTGGCCCGGCTCGCCGCCGCGCCGGCGGCGCCGGCCGCCGCGCCGGCCGCGGCGCCGGCGCTTGCGGCCGCCGCCCGGCTCGCCGGCGACGTCGCCCGGCGGTTGATGCTGCGGCTCCTCGGCTTCGGCCTCGCCGGAGAATTCCGCCTCATAGGCCTCTTCCTCGCCCATGTCGCCCAAGGGGGCTGTCACATCCTGGAGCGGCGGGGGCATCATCGGCATGACCTCGCGCCCCATGCCCTCGCGCCCCGTGCCTTCATGCGCCATCGGCGGGCGCGGCCCCGCTTCGCGGCCTTCTTCGTGGCGACCGCGCCGGCGCCGGCGGCGGCGGCGCCGGCCATGGCCGTTCTCACCCTCGGCACGCTCTACGCGCGGCGGTGCGCCTTCCTGGGCGGCGAGCGGGAACTGGGCTTCCGTTTCCGGTTGCTCGGCAGCCTCTTGCGGCGCGCGCGCCTCCGCCTCTTCCTCCTCGATGAACTCCTCTTCCTCCTCCTCGGGCTCGGCCACCGGCACCACCGGCGGCGGTAGCGCCGCGATCTCGGCCGGCGTCAGCGCGCGCAGCCGCTCCAGCCGGAAAGCGGGCGGAATCAGCGTGTCGTCGCTGCCGATGGCGACGCGGAAGCCATAGCGCTTCTCGGCTTGCACCAGGGTCTCGCGCTTGTGATTCAAGATGTAGAGCGCCACCGCCGCCGGCACGGCGACGCTGATCTCGGCCGAGCGGCGACGCATGCCTTCCTCTTCGATGGCGCGCAGCACATGCAGCGCCGTCGATTCGGTGGAGCGGATGTGACCGGTGCCGTTGCAATGCGGGCAGGGCTGCGTCGAGGCCTCGAGCAGCGACGGCCGCAAACGCTGGCGCGACATCTCGAGGAGGCCGAAGGGACTGATGCGGCCGACCTGGATGCGGGCGCGGTCATGGCGCAGCGCATCCTTGAGCTTGCGCTCGACCGCACCCTGGTTGCGATGCTCCTCCATGTCGATGAAGTCGATGACGATGAGGCCGGCGAGGTCGCGCAGGCGAAGCTGGCGAGCGATCTCCTCGGCCGCTTCGAGGTTGGTCTTGAGCGCCGTCTCCTCGATGTTGCGCTCACGCGTCGAGCGACCCGAGTTGACGTCGATCGAGACCAGCGCCTCGGTCGGGTTGATGACGATGTAGCCGCCCGAGCGGAGCTGGACGACGGGCGAATGGATGGCGTCGATCTGGGTCTCGACCTGAAAGCGATGGAACAGCGGGACCGACGGGTCGCGATAGGGCTTGATGCGCTTGGTATGGCTCGGCATCAGCATCTTCATGAAGGCCTTCGCCGTGTGATAGCCCTCCTCGCCGTCGATCAGCACCTCTTCGATGTCGCGGGTGTAGAGATCGCGGATCGAGCGCTTGATCAGATTGCCCTCTTCGTAGATCAGCGCCGGCGCCGTCGATTTGAGGGTGAGGTCGCGAATCTCGTCCCAGAGCCGCAGCAGATACTCGAAATCGCGCTTGATCTCGGCCTTGGAGCGTTCGCTCCCCGCGGTGCGCACGATCACTCCCATGCCCTCGGGGACGTCGAGATCGCTCATCAGGTCCTTGAGCCGCCGCCGATCGGTAGAATTGGTGATCTTGCGCGAGACGCCACCACCGCGCGGCGTGTTCGGCATCAGCACGCAATAGCGGCCCGCGAGCGACAGGAACGTGGTCAGCGCCGCGCCCTTGTTGCCGCGCTCCTCCTTGGTGACCTGCACCAGCATGATCTGCCGGCGCTTGATCACTTCCTGGATCTTGTAGTGGCGGAAGGGTCGGCGCTGGCGCGGCGCTTCCTCGATCTCGTCGCCGCCGACCGTCTCGATCGTCTCGGCCGCAACCGGCGCGGCCTCTTCCATGTAGACGCCGCCTTCGGCGTGAGCTTCCGCTGCCGGATGCTCCGGCGCAGCCCCGGGCTCGGCCTCGGCATGCTCGGCCGCCGACTCGAACGGCCCTGGCTCCGGCCCGATCGCCGCGGCCCCCGTAAGCTCCGGCGCCTCGGCCGCCGGTTCATGGCTCTCGTCGTGCGCCTCGTAGAGGACATCCATTCCCGCCGCGGCGGCGAGCGCCGCCGGGTCGCTCGGGGGTTCAAACCCCGCTGGGGCGCCTTCGCCCGCGATGCCGTCGAGCGCTGATTCGGCCTCATGCGGCGGCTCGGCCTCATGCGCCAGCTCGATCTCATGCGGCGGCTCGAACTCATTCTCCTCGAGGCCTTCCTCGCCGTTCTCCGCCGCCTCGGCGCGGCGCGCCTCCTCGACCAGCTCGCGGTGGCGGGCGTCGCGCGCCTCTTGGGCACGCCGGTCGCCGACGGGGATGCGGTAATAGTCGGGATGGATCTCGTTGAAGGCGAGGAACCCGTGGCGATTGCCGCCATATTCGACGAAGGCCGCCTGTAGCGACGGCTCGACGCGCGTCACCTTGGCGAGGTAGATGTTGCCTTTTATCTGCTTTTTGGTCGACGTCTCGAAGTCGAATTCCTCGAGGCGATGGCCGCTGAGCACGACGACCCGAGTTTCTTCCGGGTGCGCCGCATCGATAAGCATACGTTTTGCCATTCCGGCGATACTCCGAGGAGCGCTCGATCGCCCGCGCGAAAAACGGGCGGGAGCGCTGGCCTCGCTGTGGCGAAGCCGGCGGCGCCTCCGGTCAATCCGTCGAACGGCACATGGAACACGGCCATGGCGGAACTCGTCTAGGCAGCCGCGCCCCGACAAGGGTCGGGGTTGGCTTCGGGTTTCATCCAAACCGCTTGGTCCGAAGCGTCCGGTAGCGGGAAGCGGCGACGCCGCCCTGGCGTCCGCCCAGAAATCCCGCCGCGGCGCCGCCGGTCCGGACGTGAGCGCCGGACCGGCAGGACTGCGGTATTTCGCACTCGCAAAGATACAGAGCCGCGGCCGCCTCGACAACCGCCTCGTGGCCCTGCCGAAACGGAGTTGGAAACTCGCCTTGAAGCCGCCATAAAGCCTTAACACCTTAAAGAGACGCTTCCGCCCGTCCGGGCATGACCGTCCCGGCGGAGGTAACGGCTGACGGCATGCGGTTTATCATCTTCCTTTTCAAGTTCTTGTTCGGCCTGGGGATAGCCCTCGTTCTCGTCGCCGCCGGGGTGGCCGCGCTTGCGGTCTGGTATTTCGGCCGCGACCTGCCGGACTACCAGCAGCTCGCCGATTACCAGCCGCCCATCGTCACCCGCGTCCAGGCGGGCGATGGCCGGCTCCTGGCCGAGTACGCTACCGAGAAGCGCGTCTTCGTGCCGGTGAAGGAAATCCCGCCGCGCGTCATCGACGCCTTCCTTGCCGCCGAGGACCGCAATTTCTACAGCCATATGGGCATTGACCCGGTGGCCATGGCGCGCGCCGCCGTGACCGACATCATGCGCGTCCTGACGCATCGCCGGCCGATCGGCGCCTCGACCATCACCCAGCAGGTGGCGAAGAACTTCCTGGTCGGCAGCGAGCTCTCCTACCAGCGCAAGATCAAGGAGGCGCTGGTCGCCTTGAAGATGGAGAAGGCCCTCGGCAAGGAGCGCATCCTCGAGCTCTATCTCAACGAGATCTATCTCGGCTCCGGGGCGTATGGCGTCGCCGCGGCGGCGCTCACCTATTTCGACAAGTCGCTCGACGAGCTGACCGTGCCCGAGTGCGCCTTCATTGCCGCCCTGCCCAAAGCGCCCAACAACTACAATCCGATGCGCTACCCCGAAGCGGCGAAGGCGCGGCGCGACTGGGTGATCGACCGCATGGCCGATGCCGGCTTCATCACGCCGCAGGAGGCCGAGACGGCGAAGGCGACGCCGATCACCTTGCGTCACCGCAACGAGACCGAGGAGGTGACGGCGAATTACTTCTCCGAGGAGGTGCGGCGCGAGCTGCTCGCCCGCTATGGCGAGAAGGCGCTCTATCAATCCGGCCTCTCGGTGCGCACCAGCCTCGACCCGCACCTTCAGGAGATCGCCGATCGCTCGCTGCGCAACGGGTTGGTCGCTTATGAGCTGCGCCACGGCTATCGCGGGCCGGTCAGCCATATCGCCACCGGGGCCGATTGGCGCCAGCGCCTCGCCCGCGTGCCGCTGCCGGCGGGCGCCGAGGATGACGGCTGGCGCCTGGCGGTGGTGCTGGCGACGCCGGCCGAGGGAGCGAGCATCGGCTTCGCCGACGGCCGCATCGGCCTCATTCCCTTCGACCAGCTGCGCTGGGCGCGCAAGGTGCTCGATGACGATGGCCGAATGGGGCCGGTGCCGGCAAAGACCGCCGATGCGCTGAAGGCCGGCGATGTCGTGCTGGTCGAGCTGTTGCCCGACCAGCCCAAGGGGGCGCGGGAGCCGCGCTATGCGCTGCGGCAGATTCCGGCGGTCTCGGGCGCGCTCGTCGCCATCGACCCCCATACCGGCCGCGTGCTCGCCCTGGTCGGCGGCTTCAGCTACGAGATCAGCCAGTTCGATCGCGCGACCCAGGCGATGCGGCAGACCGGTTCGGCGATCAAGCCTTTCGTCTATCTCGCCGCGCTCGACCATGGCTACACGCCCTCGACCTTGGTGCTGGACGCGCCGGTGACGATCGACCAGGGGCCGGGGCTGCCGAAATGGCAGCCGAAGAACTATGAGCATCGCTCCTTCGGCATGACGACGGTGCGTGTCGGTCTCGAAGAATCGCATGATCTGATGACGATTCGCATGGGCGCCGCCATCGGCCTCGACGCCGTGGCGCACGATGTCGAGCGCTTCGGCATCATGGATCACATGCCGCGGGAATATTCGATGCTGATCGGCGCCGAGGAGACGACGCCGCTGCGCCTCACCGCGGCCTATGCGATGCTGGTGAATGGCGGCAAGAAGATCACCCCGACCTTGATCGACCGCGTCCAGGACCGCAACGGCGTTACCATCTACCGTGCCGACAACCGGCAATGCGACGGCTGCGAGAATGTCGATTGGAACGGGCAGGCGCCGCCCGAACTGCCCGACAATCGCCAGCAGATCGCCGATCCGCGCAGCGTCTATCAGGTGGTGTCGATGATGCAGGGCGTGGTCGAGCGCGGCACCGGCAAGGTGGTCGGCACGCTCGGCCGGCCGCTTGCCGGCAAGACCGGGACGACCAATGATTCGAAGGATGCGTGGTTCGTGGGCTTCTCGCCCGACCTCGCCGTCGGTGTCTTCGTCGGCTACGACCAGCCCAAGAGTCTCGGCCGGCATGAGACCGGCGGTGTCGTGGCTGCCCCCGTCTTCCGCGACTTCATGGCCGCCGCGCTCAAGAACGAGCCGCCCATCCCCTTCCGCATCCCGCCCGGCATCGAGATGGTGCGCGTCGATGCCACCAGCGGCCAATTGCCGCCCGCCGGCGACAAGAACGTGATCTACGAGGCGTTCAAGCCGGGCACCGAGCCTACCGGCCAAGGACCGGCGATGGCGGGCGGCGCGCCGTCGTCGATGGATGACGAGGACGCGGCCTCGATGGGCGAAAGCGCCGGCGAGGTCCCCGACGAGGGCGGCGCCAGCGCTGCGCCGGCCACTGCCGCTGCGGGCGGTGTCGGCGTCGGCGCCGTGCCGGCGCCCGCCTCGGTCGCGCCGTTGCCGACCACGCTCCCCACGCTCCGCACGGTTCCCGCGACTGGCACGGGCGGGCTATACTGACGTCACGATCTGCGAAGGGATTGCTCGATGCGCGCTGAGATTGCAGCGGCGGCCGACGAGATTCGACGCTCGTTGTCGCTGCTGAGGAGGCACCTTTGACTGGGACAATGCCACGCGGCGGCTCGCCGAGCTGAACGCCGCCGTCGAAGACCCGAAACTGTGGGACGATCCGACACGCGCGCAATCGCTGATGCGCGAGCGCACGCGGCTCGAGCGCGGCGTCAACGGCTGCATCGAGATCGAGCGCGAGCTCGACGACACGCTGGAGCTGCTCGATCTCGCCGAGGCGGAAGACGACCGGGCCATGATCGCCGAAGCCGAGCGCACGCTGGCGCGCCTCCAGCACGAGGCAGGGCAGCGCGAGCTCGAAAGCCTGCTCTCGGGCGAGGCGGACGGCAACGACGCCTATCTCGAGGTCCATGCCGGCGCCGGCGGCACCGAGGCGCAGGACTGGGCGGAGATCCTGGCGCGGATGTATACGCGCTGGGCCGAGCAGCACGGCTTCAAGGTCGAATGGCTCGAAGAGAGTGCGGGCGAGGAGGCGGGCATCAAATCCGCGACCTTGCGCGTGCTCGGCGAGAATGCCTATGGCTGGCTCAAAACGGAGAGCGGCGTTCATCGCCTGGTGCGCATTTCGCCCTTCGACTCCAATGCGCGCCGCCATACCTCCTTCGCCTCGGTCTGGGTCTATCCTGTGGTCGACGACAAGATCGAAGTCGCGGTCGAAGACAAGTATCTGCGAGTCGACACCTATCGCTCCTCCGGCGCCGGCGGTCAGCACGTCAACAAGACCGACAGCGCGGTGCGCATGACCTACACGCCGCCGGGCATCGAGACGCCGGTGGTCGTCGCCTGCCAGAGCGAGCGCTCGCAGCATCAGAACCGGGCCAAGGCAATGGCGATGCTGAAAGCGAGGCTCTACGAGCTCGAATTGAAGCGGCGCGAAGCCACGGTTGATGCGATGAACGCGACCAAGACCGACATCGGCTGGGGCCATCAGATCCGGTCCTATGTGCTGCAGCCCTACCAGCAGGTGAAGGATCTGCGCACCGGCGTCACCATCGGCAATGCCCAATCGGTGCTCGACGGCGACCTCGACCGCTTCCTCCAGGCGTCGCTCGCCGCCCGCATCACCGGCGCGGATGCCGCGGCGAAAGAGGCCGAGGAGACGCCGTGACCGCCGAAGCGCCGGCGGCCTTCGCTGAACTCGTCGAAGTCGATTCCCGCGCCGCATGGCTGCGGCTCGGCATCACCTTGGTGCTGAGCACGATCGGCGGCGTCGGCATGTGGTCGGTGGTGGTGGCGCTGCCGGCGATCCAGGCGGATTTCGGTGTCGATCGTGGCGAGGCGTCGCTTCCCTATACCCTCGCCATGCTCGGCTTCGGGATCAGCGGTATCGTCGTTGGCCGGCTCGTCGACCGCTTCGGCATCGTCCGCCCGCTCGCCGTGGCAATCGTCGCACTGGGCTTGGGCTATGTCGCCGCCGGGAGCGCCACCAGCCTCTGGCAGTTTGCTCTGGCGCATGGCGTGCTCATCGGTGTCGGCAGCGCCGCCACCTTCGGACCGCTCATCGCCGATATCTCGCACTGGTTCCAGCGCCGGCGCGGCATCGCCGTCGCCATCTGCGCCTCGGGCAGCTACGTCGCCGGCACGATCTGGCCGCCGGTGGTCCAGCATCTCATCGCCATAGAGGGCTGGCGGGCGACGCATATCGGTATCGGCCTTTTCTGCATCGCCACCATGCTGCCGCTGGTGCTGGGATTGCGCGGGCGGGCGTCGGCGCGAGTCGCAGCAGGGCAGGGCAGCGTCGGCACCCCGCGCGCTCTCGGCATTACGCCCGGCGCGCTGCAGCTCCTGCTCGCCGTCGCCGGGGTCGGCTGCTGCGCGGCGATGTCGATGCCGCAGGTGCATATTGTCGCCTATTGCGGCGATCTCGGCTATGGCGTTGCCCGCGGTGCCGAGATGCTCTCTCTGATGATGGGCTTCGGCATCGTCAGCCGCATTGCCTCGGGCGCGATCGCCGACCGGCTGGGCGGGCTCGCGACCTTGCTGCTCGGCTCGGCGCTGCAAGGCGTGGCGCTGCTGCTCTATCTCGGCTTCAACGGGCTCACCTCGCTTTACGTGATCTCGGCGCTGTTCGGCCTGTTCCAGGGCGGCATCGTGCCGAGCTACGCCATCATCACGCGCGAGTATTTCCCGCCCGAAGAGGCCGGCGCCCGCGTCGGCGTCGTGCTGATGGCGACGCTCGTCGGCATGGCGTTCGGCGGCTGGATGTCGGGGGCGATCTTCGATCTCACCGGCTCCTACCGCGCCGCCTTCGCCAATGGCGTGCTGTGGAACCTGCTTAACGGCTCGATCGTGCTCTGGCTGATGCTGCGCCGACAGCGGCTTGCGTCAGCCTAGGATGTATGCGCCAACGCCGCCTGCAAGGACCGGCCATGACACTCCAAGCGGATTTCACCAGTCAGGAGTATTTCCGCAATCCCGCCGCCGAGATCGCGAAGCTTCGGGCGGCGGGACCGGTCGTCGCGGTTCGGTTCCCCATGGTCGGGACGGTTTGGACGACCACGACGCAGGACTTGGCGAACGAGGTGCTGCGCGACAGCCAGACCTTCACCCTGCGCAAGGATGACGGCGACGTCATCGGATTGCGGTGGTGGATGCCGAAGATCGTGCGCACGATCTCCAAGAACATGCTGTCGACCGACGAGCCGGACCACACCCGCTTGCGGAGCATCGTCGACGAAGCGTTTCGCCGACGGGCCGTGCTCGACATGGAGCCGCGCATTCTGGCGCTCGCCGGCGAGCTGGCCGACGCGCTGTTCGCGGCAGGCAGCCCTGCGGATCTCGTCGATCGCTATGCGCGAACACTGCCGCTGTCGGTGATCTCCGAGCTTCTCGGGTTGCCTCTCGCCGACCGGCCGAAGTTCACAGCCTGGGCCAGCGGCTTCACGCGTTTCACCGGCGCCGTTAGTTTCCTCGGCGTCGTTCCCAAGATTTTCGCCATGAAGCGCTACATGGAAGAGCGCCTCGACGCCGCGCGCGCGAGCGGCGGCACAGGACTGATCGCTGAGCTTGTGCGCGTCGAAAAGGAAGGGGGACGCATCAGCCGCGACGAGATGGTGGCGATGCTGTTCCTGCTGCTGTTCGCGGGTCACGAAACCACGACACATCTCATCAGCGGGTCGGTTCGCGAGATCCTGCGCAACCCCGGACTGCGCGATTGGCTGGAAGCGGATTGGCACCGCGCCGACCTCGCCGTCGAGGAATTTCTGCGCTTCGTTTCCCCGGTGCAGTTCTCCAAGCCGCGCTTCGTGCGAAGGGACGTCGCGCTTGCCGGTGTCCGGCTGAAGAAGGGCGACAAGATCATGCCCATGCTGGCGGCCGCCAATCTGGATCCGCAAGCAAACGAGCATCCGGAAAAGCTCGATCTCGAGCGAAAGCCGAACCGGCACGTCGCCTTCGGTGCCGGGATTCATTTCTGCCTCGGCCATCAGCTCGCGCGCATCGAAGGCAAATGCGCGCTGCGCGCCTTGTTTGCGCGTTGGCCGAAGCTGGCGCTGGCGACCGAGGATTCGCGCCTTCGCTGGCGCACGCGAGCCGGTCTCCGGGCGATCGAGCGATTGCCGGTGATGAACGGCCATTGAGCGGATGTTGCGCCGTCGCTGTCTGGCGCCAGTTAGGACGGAGGGGCTCGGTGCTCCGCCCGAGTTACCAGCCAGCCTGCCGCCGCCGACAAATCCGGCTCCGCGCCAAGACCGGCTGCGTCCGGCAGCGGCAAAAGTCCGTTCTGGACACGCGGGAACGGCTGCGCCAGTGCCTCCCGCAAGGGATTTTCCATCACGTCATGTTCGAGCATCCCTGGACCGCCGACAGCAGCCAACAGCTGGGCCGCGGCGAGGAGGCCGATGCCGGTGCCGAGCCAATGAGGGCAGTAAGAGCGCCCAGCCGAGACCGCGTGCCGCCCCACGGCCCGTGCCCCTGTGACACCGCCCCATTTCAACATGTCCGGCTGCACCACCCCGTGGTGGCCGTTGCCGATGAGCCTGGCAAAGCTGTCATAACCCATCACGTTCTCGCCGCCCGCGAGCGGGACCGGCGAGAGCATCGCAAGCTCCGCCCACTCGGCGGCGGGCCGATCCGCGGCGATCGGCTCCTCGATGAAGCACAGTCCATAGGAGCCGAGGTGCGGTACAGCGCGGCGAGCTTCGGGCAGGTCCCAACCCTGATTTGCGTCCACCATCAACCGCTCCCCTGACCGCAGGCCGCGCGCGAGGCCGGAGACCACGGCCGTATCGACCTCGGTCCCAAACGCCACCTTGACCTTGAAGGCCCTGAATCCGGCCTCCCGGCAGCGCGCCACCGTCTCCGGCGCAGTGTCCGGGTTGAGGCCGCTCGCATAGGCAGGCACCGTATTCCGGACTTTGTCTCCGTCTCCTGCCAGGAGCGCACGAAGCGGCTTCCCGGTGCGGCGTGCGGTCAAGTCCCAGAGCGCGAGGTCCAATCCGGCGATGCACGCGGCGAAAGGTCCGGGCTCGCCGCCCTGGATCGCCCAGCGCGCGGTGCGCGCAGTGATGGTATGCCAGGCATCCGCAGGGTCGACATAGAAGCCAGCCAGCGCCGCGGGGCCGATTACCGTTTCGAACAGGCGCATCTTGTTGTCCGCACTGAAGGGAGGGAAGTTGCACCAGACTTCCCCCCATCCATGAGCACCGTCCGCGTCCTCCACACGCAGCAGCAGCGCACTGCGGCGCGGAATACTGCCGAAGGAGGTTTTAACGGGCTCCTTCACCTCGGCCCGGTACAGGAAGGTCTCGATCCGCGCGATGCGCAGCGGCATAGCAATGTTCCTTCTGAAGGGCTCGGCGCTGATCATAGATGGAGTGACGCCTGCGATCGTCATAAGTCTTTTCGATAGGCGCTCTCGATCAGACAGATAACGGCGTGCACGCGACCGATTTGGGCTTGTGGCGCATGGCGGCCTTCCGCAACGCCGGAGCGTCTAGGAGTGCGCGCTCTGGCCGTCCTTCACGTCAACGACGCCCGTCGCCAGCGGCTCGTAGAACGCCGCCGGAAAGCCGGCGGCGTCGCGCCCGGCGCGGTTGAAGGGCGGTTTCAGCGCGCCTTTGAAATACTGGCGCACCAGCGCGTGGTAGGTGGGCTCCGGCGCCAGCCCGCGCTCGGCGCAGAGCGCGAGGAACCAGCGCCGGCCGACCGCGACATGGCCGATCTCATCGGCATAGATGACGCGCAGCACCGCCGCGCTCGCCCCATCGCCGAAGCGCTCGAAGCGGCGGATCATCTGCGGCGTCACGTCGAGCCCGCGCGCTTCGAGCACGAGCGGAACGACGGCGAGCCGCGCCAGGAGATCATGCGCCGTCGCCTGCGCCGCCTGCCAGAGGCCGTCATGCGCCGGGAGGTCGCCATAAGCGGCGCCGAGCGCGGCGAGCCGTTCGGCGAGCAGGGCGTGATGCTTCGCCTCCTCGGCAGCGACGCCAACCCAGTCGTCGTAGAAGTCACGTGGCAGCGCGGCGTCGGAAAAGCGGGCGATGATGTCCCAGGCGAGGTCGACGGCGTTGAGCTCGATATGCGCCAGCGCATGGAGCAGCGCGACGCGGCCTTCCGGCGCGCCGGCGCGCCGCTTCGGCATGGCGCGCGGCGCCAGCAGGACCGGGCGTGCCGGCCGCGCCGGCCGCAGCGGCGGGATCGCCGCGCCGATCTCGGCGAGTCCGCCGGCGCGCCAGAGCGCGGCAGTCGCTGTCGAACGCGCGACCTTCGCCGCCGGCTCGGCGGTTTCGAGAACGCCGCACGCGGCGGCCGACAGACCGGAAGGGGCGATGCTCAGAGCGATTTGGCGGCGGCGAGTACCGCCTCGACATGGCCCGGCACCTTCACTTTGTGCCAGAGCCCGCGCACCACGCCCTTCTCGTCGACGAGAAAGGTCGCACGCTCGATACCCATGTATTTGCGGCCATACATGCTTTTTTGCACCCAGACGCCGTAGCTCTCCGTGACCTCGCCTTTCTCGTCGGAGGCGAGCGTGAAGGGGAGATCGTGCTTCTGCTTGAACTTGTCGTGGGACGCGACGCTGTCGCGCGAGATGCCGATGACGGTCGCGTCGAGCTTGCCGAATTTAGGAAAGCTGTCGCGAAAGCCGCAAGCCTCGGCAGTGCAGCCGGAGGTGTCGTCCTTCGGATAAAAATAGAGCACGACCTTGCGGCCGCGCAGCTTCGACAGGGTGACCTTGCCGCCGCCATCGGTCGGCAAGCTGAAGTCCGGCGCCTTGTCGCCAATCTCGATGCTCATGGTGCCTGCTCCTCGGGACGCGCTTCGGCTTCGACGATGGCGCGGTAATGCCCGAGCGTCCGCGCCGCCGCTTCCTCCATATCCGCCGTCAGCCCGGCGAAGTCAACCGCACCCGCGCCATGCGCCAACAGCGTTCGCAGCGCCGGCGTTGCCGCCGTTTCGTCCAAGGGCTCGACGACGGTGAGCTTGAGGAGCCCCTGTACGTTGCGCCAGAGCCGGAGGGCCGCGCCAAGCTCGGCCGCCGCCTTGGCGTCGAGCGCGCCGATGCGGGCCAAGGCCTGAAGCCCGGCCGCGGTGTTCTGCTGCAGCACCTCTGGATGCTGCGCCGCCTCGCGCAGCTCGAGATATTGCACGATGAACTCGATGTCGATCAGGCCGCCGCGCCGATGCTTTACATCCCATGGCGATGGCGTCCGGTGCTGCTCGGCGATGCGGCTGCGCATTTCCGCCACCTCGCCGGCGAGCCGATGCCGGTCGCGCGGGGGCACCAGAACTTCCCGCACGATCGCCATGGCGGCGTCAGCGAGCGCCGGGGGGCCGGCGACGATACGGGCGCGCGTCAGTGCCATCTGCTCCCAGGTCCAGGCAAGCTCCTCGTGATAGCGGCGGAAGGCGGCGAGGCTCGAGGCGACCGGGCCTTTGGTGCCGGAAGGCCGCAGCCGCATGTCGACGTCGTAGAGATTGCCTTCCGGCGTCATCGCCGTAAGCGCGTTGATCAAGCGCTGGCAGAGTCGCGCGTAATAGGTAGAGACCGGCAGCGGCCGCTTGCCGTCCGACGCTTCGACCGCCTCGGGCGCGTCATAGATCAGGATGAGGTCGAGATCGGAGGTTACCGTCATCTCGCGGCTGCCCAGCTTGCCGAGTCCGAGCACGACCATGCCGCCGCCGGGCACCCGGCCGTGGCTCAGGGCGAACTCGTCCGCGACGCGCGGCAGCAATCCCGCGATCGTCGCTTCGGCGATGTCGGCAAAGGCGGCGCCCGCCGCCTCGCTGTCGAGCCGCGCGCGCAGCAATTGGACGCCGATCTGGAACTTGCGATCGCCGACCCAGCGCCGCGCGAGGTCGAGTACGTCCTGGAAATCGCGGGCGCCGTCGAGCAGACCGTCGAGCTCGGCGGCGAGCTCCTCGCGCCACGGCGGCGGATCGAAGAATGCTTCGCTCAGCACCGCATCGAGCAAGCCGGGCCGGCGCGCCAGCAGATCGGCGAGCCGGGGCCCGGCGGCCATGATCTCCGCCATCAGCTCGAGCAGCGCGCCATTGTTGTAGAGCAGCGAGAAGAGCTGCACGCCTGCCGGCAGCCGCGCCAGGAACTGGTCGAAGCGCAAGAACGCGGCGTCCGGATTGGCCGAAGCGCCGAAGGTGCGCAGCAGCGGCGGGACCAGCTCCGTCAGCAGCTCGCGCGCGCGTTGGCTGCGCGTCGCGCGGTAACGGCCGTGATGCCAGCCGCGGATCAGCGCGGCGATCGCGGGCGGATCGGTGAAGCCGAGCCCGGCAAGCGTCTTGAGCGTCTCGGGATCGTCCTCGGTACCGGTGAAGACGAGATTGCCGGGCCCGGCGAGGGTGGGCGCCTCCTCGAACAGTGCGGCATAGCGGCTCTCCACCGTGCCGAGATGGCGGAGCAGCTCGCTCGAGAACGCCTCGACCGAGGGGAAGCCGAGAAAGGTCGCAAAGTGGGCCAGCGCCGCTCGATCGGCCGGGAGCGTGTGGGTTTGCGCATCGTCGATCATCTGCAGGCGATGCTCGACCTTGCGCAGGAAGCGATAGGCCGCTGTGAGCTCGGCCGCGGTCTCGGCGCCGATCCGGCCGGCCTTCGCCAAGGCCTCGAGCGCGGCGCAGGTCGCGCTCTCGCGCAGCGCCGGGAAGCGGCCGCCCCAGATGAGCTGCTGCGTCTGGGCGAAGAACTCGATCTCGCGGATGCCGCCGCGGCCGAGCTTGATGTTGTGGCCCGCCACGGCGATGCGGCCGCCGCCGCGATGAGCGTTGATCTGCCGCTTGATGGAATGGATGTCTTCGATCGCGGCGAAATCGAGATGCTTGCGCCAGAGGAACGGCCGAAGCTCCGTCAGGAACCGGGCGCCCGCGATGAGATCGCCGGCCACCGGGCGCGCCTTGATCAGCGCCGCACGCTCCCAATTCTGTCCGACGCCTTCGTAATAGGCGAGCGCCGCCATGATCGAGAGGGCAGGGGGCGTCGAGCCGGGATCGGGGCGAAGCCGCAGGTCGCTGCGGAAGACATAGCCGTCGGCCGTGCGCTCCTGCATCATCCGCACCAGCTCCTGCGCGAGGCGCGTAAAGAACCGTCCCGGATTGTGCCGGCCGCGGTAAGCGACCTTGTCGCCGTCATAGAGGACGATGAGATCGACGTCGCTCGAATAGTTGAGCTCGCGCGCCCCAAGCTTGCCCATGCCGAGAACGATGAGGCCGCTCGCCTGCTCGGGCGCCACCGCATCGGCCGGCGCGATCTCGCCTTCGGCGGTAGCGGTGGCGAGGAGATGCCGGACCGAAGCGGCGAGCGCGCTCTCGGCGAAGCGGCTGAGCGCGCCGGTGACGCGCTCCAGCGGCCACCAGCCGGCGATGTCGGCGATGGCGACGATGAGCGCCACGCGGCGCTTGGCGATGCGAAGCGCCTGCATCACGACCGGACGCTCTGCGGCGGCAGCGAGGTCGCGATTGAGCCGGTCCTCGACATCGGCGAAAGTAGCGTCGGGACCCTGCTGCAGGAGTCGCCTCAGCAGGTCCGGTTCTCTAAGACAGCACTGGGTGAGGAACGGGCTGTTGCCGAAGATCGATTGCAGCAGCCGGTTCCCGGCAGTCTCGGCAGCGAGATCGCGCATGAAGGCGGCGAGATTCGGCTCTTCGATCTCTTGCGCGGTTTCCTGCCAGCGCTCGAAGCCGAGCCGCGCCAGGTCGGCGTTGCCGGGCGGCGGCAGGCTTTCATAGGCGGAGGTCGGCAATAGCAACGCGCATCCTGCTCGATGGTTGCGGCGGCAGACTGCGCGGCAGTGCTGTCGGGGTCAAGCTCGGCCCAAGGCAGAAGCAGCGATGATGCGGCGCGTCGCATCGCGGCTGCTGCACTGGCTCGGCGCCATCATAGGCGTTCTGGCGCTCGCCTTTGCGCTTCTGATCTGGCGGCTCTCGGCGGGACCGATCTCGCTCGATGCCCTCGCACCCTTTGTCGCGCGCTCGATCGCAGCGGCGGAGAGCGGGCTCACGGTTCGTGTCGAGCACACCCTCCTGAGCCTCGGTCCGCGCGCGACGATCGACATCGTGGCGCGCGGGGTCCATCTCGCCAAGGGCGACGGCGGTGCCGAACTCGTTCTCCCCGAGCTGGCGATGGGGTTCAGCCCCGAGGCGGCGCTGCGCGGCATCGCGGCGCCCACCCATATCGTGCTCAACGCGCCGCAGCTGCGCCTCGAGCGAGCAGCGGACGGCACGTTCCACCTTGGTCTCGGCGCCGGCGGAGCCGAGGCGGGTGATCGGGCCGATGCCCTGCTGAGCGGTTTCGCTGCTGCGCCGGACGGACGCGGGCCGTTGGGCTGGCTCCAAGAGGTGGCGATCCGCGACGCCAGCCTGACCGTCGACGACCGCGCTCTCGGGCTGAGCTGGCAGGCGCGGCAGGTCGACGCGACGCTTCTGCGCAACCAGCGCGGCGTCTCCGGCACGCTCGCGCTGACCGCCGTCGAGCCCGGCGGCATCGAGGCAGTGCTGCGCGGCGATGTCAGCTTCATCCGCAGCGAGCAGCAGATCCGCACGCGGGTCGTCTTCGCCGAGTTGCGGCCAGCGCTTTTCGCCAATGCCGCGCCCGCGCTGGCGCCGCTCGCCGCTTTGGACCTGCCGGTCTCCGGCGAGGTGCGCCTCGCCCTCGATACCGCGGCGCTGCGCATCAGCGCGGCGGCAGGCAATCTCCGTCTCGGCGCCGGCGCCTTGGTGCATCCGGCACTGGAAGGTGGCCGACTCCCGATCGCGTCGGGCGCGCTCAGCGCCGGCTACGATCCGGCGGCGGGGCGTGTCACCCTCGAGCGCCTCGCCCTCGATCTTGGCGGGCCTCGTGCGGAGGCATCGGGGACAATCGACGGCGTCGGCGCCGGCATCCTTGCCGGCGGCTGGCCGCAATCGGTCGATCTTGCCGGTGAGCTGCATCTCTACGACGTTCCCGCGGATGCCCTGCCGCATTTCTGGCCGGAGGAGCTCGCGTCGAACGCGCGGGAGTGGGTCACCGAGCACATCCACGATGGCATCGTTCCTGAAGCGGAGGCGCGCTTCGCGGGCCATGTCGATGTGGCGCCGGGCGCGTCGATGCCGGTGCGTGTCGAGAGCTTTGCCGGCACCTTCGACTATCGCGGGCTCACCGTCGACTACTTCAAGCCCTTGCCGCCGCTGCGCGGCGTCGACGGTACTGCGACGTTCAACCGTGCCGAGCTCGATCTCGTGCCGAGCTCGGGCGCGGTCAAAGGGGTGAAGCTCACCGGCGGGACGGCAAAGCTCACACAGCTCGACACCAACAACGAGCAGATCGCCATCGATTTCGGCATCAAGGGTCCGATCCGCGACGTGCTCGAGGTCCTGAATTCAAAGCCGCTCGGATATGCCAATGGGCTCCATGTCGATCCGGCAGAGGTGGCGGGGACGGTCGAAGGACAGGTCCGCTTCGCCTTTCCGCTGAACAAGAACCTGGCGCTCGACGCGGTCGATTTCGGCGCGCGCGCTGCGCTCAGGGATGTTGCCATCCGCCAGGTGATCGAAGGCCGCGATCTCACGGGCGGCGCGCTTCAGTTGAAGCTTGACCGCGCCGCTTTGCGCCTCGACGGCACGGCGCGGCTCGACGGCGTGCCCGCGAGCCTCAGCTGGACGCAAAGCCTGGAGAAGCGCGGACCGCCGACGCAGTACCGCATCCAAGCGACCCTTGACGACGCGGCACGGCGGAAGCTCGGCCTGGAGCTTCCCGCCGGGATGGTGGTCGGGCCGATCGGCATCGATGCCACCTATACGGTCCAGTCGCCGACACGGTCCTCCGCCGACATCTCGGCCGATCTCGGCGCGACGGCGCTCGCGCTCACGCAGCTCGACTGGAAAAAAGCCGCGGGCGTCCCGGCGCAGGCGGTCATCGGTCTCGATCTTGTCAACGACCAGCTTCGCGCGGTGCGACAGGCGACGATCAAAGGCGGCGGGCTCGATGCCCGGCTTGCTGCCACGTTCGACGGCAGTGGCCGCCTCGCGCGGATCGAGGTGCCGCGCCTCGTCGCTGGGGCGACCAATGGCGCCGGCACGGTGACGCGCCGCAGCGATGGCGGGTGGCGCATCGATCTCAAGGGCGCGAGCTTCAATGCCGCGGGCCTCTTGGGCGATCTCGGCCGTTCG
>Ga0335079_10002002_pt1 | contig 23436 bp, 19 predicted proteins | sample Lox_Sample_33_FD_206719 | JGI IMG/M metagenome (GOLD analysis project Ga0335079, IMG submission 206719) | Soil microbial communities from Loxahatchee National Wildlife Refuge, Florida, United States - Lox_Sample_3.3 | ecosystem: Environmental > Terrestrial > Soil > Wetlands | place: USA... | reverse complement strand
CGGTGATGCACTTCGCCGCCTACACCATCGTGCCCGAGTCGGTGCAGCAACCGCTCAAGTACTACGCCAACAACACCTGTTCGACGCGCACGCTGCTCGAGTGCTGTCTGGAGAGCAACGTGCGGCACTTCGTATTCTCCTCCACCGCCGCCGTGTACGGCGTGCCTGCCGATGGCTTCGCGGAGGAGAACACCCCGACGGCGCCGATCAATCCCTACGGCACCTCCAAGCTCATGTCGGAGTGGATGCTCGCCTCGGTGGCGCAGGCCTCACCGCTGCGCTATGCGGCACTGCGCTATTTCAACGTCGCCGGCTCCGATCCCGCCGGGCGCATCGGCCAGGCAACGCCCAACGCCACGCTGCTCATCAAGGTGGCCTGCGAGGCCGCGGTCGGCAAGCGCGCGCAGGTTGCCATCTTCGGCACCGACTACCCGACACCCGATGGCACCGGCGTGCGCGACTACATCCACGTCGAGGACCTGGCGCGCGCGCACCTGGATGCGCTCGCCTACTTGCGCGCCGGCGGCGCCTCGACCACGCTCAACGTCGGCTACGGGCACGGCTACAGCGTGCGCGAGGTGCTCGCCAGCGTCGAGCGTATCAGCGGCCGCACCCTCAAGGTGGACGAGCAGCCGCGCCGCCCCGGGGATCCGGGCTCCCTGGTGGCACGCGCCGAGCGCATCAAGAGCGTGCTCGGGTGGCGGCCCCGCCTGAACGACCTTGACACCATCGTGCGCAGCGCCTACGCCTGGGAGCAGCGGTTGCTGCGCGAGCCATGGTCGAGCGCCGCCGCCGGCTGATGACCCGATCAGCGCGCGGCCACACTGATCGCTAGGTAGAATGCGCCTCCATGCGTTGGGGGCGTCCCAAGTCATTGAGCGGACTGATGCTGGTCGGCCTGGCCCTCATGGCCGTGCCGCTGTTGGTCGCCATCCTGATCGCGGTGCTGCAGATCCGCGACCTCTCCGACACCGGCCAGAAGCTGGTGCTGCAGGGGGTCACGAATGCGCGCGCCAGCCAGGCGCTGTTCGGCCAGATCGCATCCCTCGAGCGCACCGCGCGCCTCTACGACGTGCTCAGCGACCCGAAGCTCCTCGAGCCCTTCCGCACCCAGGACGCGCTGCTGTCGCAGACGCGCGCGCAGCTGCATCGCCAGGCCGGTCCGGTCGCGCGCGCCACGCTCGATGAGATCGGCCAGCTGCAGCAGGACCTCCGGGCCGCCGTCGCCCGCGGGCCCTCCCCCAAGGACGCGGCCGCGCAGGCGAGCCTGAACGAGCGCTTCACGCAGCTCACCGCCCTGGTGGAACGGGTGGCGCAGGAGAGCAACGCGGAAGTCGACGCTGAGGTGGCGGCACTGCAGGCGCGCACGCTCGAGGCGCGCAAGCACCTGTTCTGGACCGGCGCTGCGCTCCTGCCGCTGGCGGTGGTGGCGATCCTGCTGCTGACGCTGGGCATCGGGCGCCCGCTGCGCCAGCTCGACCGCGCCATCAGCGAGCTCGGCCAGGGCAACCTCACCAACCCGATCGCGGTCGCCGGGCCCCAGGACCTCGAGCGCCTCGGCGGGCAGCTCGAGTGGCTGCGCCAGCGGCTGCTCGAGCTGGCGCACGAGCGCAACCGCTTCCTGCGCCACATCTCACACGAGCTGAAGACCCCGCTCGCTAACATCCGCGAGGGCACGGAGCTGCTGATGGACGGCGCGGTTGGCGAGCTCGATCCCAACCAGCGCGAGGTGGCGGCCATCCTGCGCGAAAACGGCATCAAGCTGCAGCGCATGATCGAGAACCTGCTGTCCTTCAGCGCCTGGCAGACCTCCAGCGTGGGCCTGGAGGCGACCGAGTTCCGCCTGCGCCCGCTGGTGAAGCAGGTGCTGGAGAACCAACAGCTGACGCTTCTGTCTCAACGCGTGCGGCTGGATGTGCACGTCGAGGACGTCGTGCTCGTGGCCGATCGCGGCAAGATCCGCCTGATCCTCGAGAACCTGGTGTCCAACGCGGTCAAATACTCGCCCAAGGGCGGCACGATCCACCTGATGGCGCGCACCAGCGGCGCGCAGCTGGTGCTGGATGTGGCGGATGCCGGTCCCGGCATCTCGGCCGAGGACCGCGTACACATCTTCGACGCGTTCTATACCGGCCGGGCGGCCAAGAGCACGCAGGTGAAGGGCACGGGCATCGGGCTCTCGGTGGTGCTCGAGTTCGTCGCCGCGCACGGCGGCGCCGTGCAGATGATCGACGGCCAGTTCCCGGGGGCGCATTTCCGCATCACCATGCCGATGCGCGCCAGCTCCGGGGGCTCGGGTCGCACCCGCAAGGCGCACGCGCATGCGGCCTGAGGCGCGCATCCGGGGGGTCGCGGCGGTGGCCCTCGTGCTGCTGCTGGGCGGCTGCGCGGCGCTTTCCGGCCAGCACGCGCCCGCCCCCGCCCCGCCGGTGAATCCGCAGGCCACCGGCGCCAGCATCCTCAGCGGCTATCTGGACATGCTGCAGAAGCTCATCAGCGGCCAGCCGGCCGAGCAGGCCGAGATCGTGGCGAACGCCCAGCACGACTTCGACCTGGCGCCGACCCCGAGTCACCAACTGAAGCTCGCCCTGATCCTCGGCACCCCGGGCCATCCGGCCACCGACCGGGCCCGGGCCCAGGGACTGCTGCGCGAGCTGATGGCAAGCCCGGAGATGCTGCTGCCGCCGGAGCGCGCCCTCGCCTCCCTCGAGCTTTCGCAAATTGACGACCATTTGACGCTCGAGGCGGAAAATCGCAGGCTGCAGCAGGAGGCGGTGCGGGCCGATCACGAGCGGATCGCGAACGCCAACCATCGCCTGCAGGCGGAAATGGACGAGAATGCCCGCCTGCGCAAGGAGCTCGACGAGGCGCGCGCCAAGCTCTCGGCCATCGCCAACATCGAGCGCTCGCTCAATGAGCGCAAATCCGGCACACCGAACCGTTAAGGCTGCCGCGCGAGGGACAGGAGCTTGAATCAGACCGGTAAACGCAAGGCCCGCATCCTGGTGGTGGACGATGACCCCGGACTGCTGCGGCTTCTGACCATCCGCCTGCGCGCGGAGAGCTACGACGTCGAGGCCGTGGAGAGCGCCGCGCAGGCGCTGGCGGCCTCGAGCCGCTTCCGGCCCGACCTGGTGATCACCGACCTGCGCATGGACCAGATGGATGGCATCGGCCTACTGAAGGAGCTGCAGACCCGCTGGCCGGGCCTGAAGGTGATCATCCTCACCGCCCACGGCACGATCCCCGATGCAGTGCAGGCCACCCAGATGGGTGCGTTCGGCTTCCTCACCAAGCCGGTGGACAAGCAGGAGCTGCTCGACCAGGTGCAGAAGGCGCTGCGCATTTCCGGCTTCGGCGCCTCCGACGAGGACTGGCGCGCGGAAATCATCACGCGCAGCGCCGCGATGGAGGAGAAGCTCGCCCAGGCGCACATGGTGGCCGGGACCGATGCGCGCGTGCTGATCACCGGGGAGAGCGGCACCGGCAAGGAACTGCTGGCACGCGCCATCCACAAGGGCAGCCCCAGGCGCAACAAGCCCTTCGTCGCCATCAACTGCAGCGCCATGGCCGAGGACCTGCTCGAGTCCGAGCTGTTCGGCCACGAGAAGGGCTCCTTCACGGGAGCGACGCGCGCGCACCGCGGCCTGTTCATGGCCGCCGACGGTGGCACGCTGATGCTGGATGAGATCGGCGACATGCCGATGCGGCTGCAGGTGAAGCTGCTGCGCGTGCTGCAGGAGAACGTGATCCGCCCGGTGGGCTCGACCGATGCCATCGCCGTCAACGTACGCGTGATCTCGGCCACGCACCGCGACCTGCAGCAGCTGATGGCCGCCGGCCAGTTCCGCGAGGACCTCTATTACCGCCTGAACGTGGTGCACATCGAGATGCCCTCGCTCAACCGGCGGCGCGAGGACATCCCGCTGCTGGTCGCGCATTTCCTGGCGCAGATCGCCAAGGAGTCCGGGGTGCGCAAGATCTACGCCCCCGAGGCGGTGGAGCTGCTGGCCACCGCCGACTGGCCGGGCAACATCCGCCAGCTGCAGAACGTCGTGCGCCAGAACGTGGCCTTGTCGCAGACCCCGATCGTGCCGGTGGAGCTCGTGCAGCAGTCACTCGGGGGCACCCCCGGCCGGCTGCCCTCCTTCGATGAGGCCCGCGACGAGTTCACGCGCAGTTACCTGTCGCAGATCCTGCAGATCACCGGCGGCAACGTGAGTCAGGCGGCGCGCCTCGCGCGGCGCAACCGCACGGACTTCTACAAGCTGCTCGCGCGCCACCAGCTGACGCCCGAGGAGTTCAAGCAGCGCTAGGCCGCCGCGCTCAGGCGCGGCCGAGCCAGCCACGCAGCCGGCTGCGCCAGCGCGGGCCGAGCGCCCCGCCGGCGAGCCGGCGCACCCGGCTCTTCGCCGCCGCGGCGAGCACCGCGCTGCCATCGCTGACCGGCACCTCGATCAGCGTGACGGCACGCTCGCGCACGCAGCGCCCCAGGCACTCGAGCTGCTCGTCTGCGAGCGCGTAGCGGGCCCCCACCGCCGCGGCCAGCGCCTCGAAGTCCAGCCGCGGCAGGGTCACGCCGTAGCTGCGGCCGCTGTCGGCGAGCTGCTGCAGGCGGATCTGGTTCAGATAGCCGTCGTTGAAGACCACGGCGGTGAGGGCGAGGCACTCGCGCACGGCGACCGCCAGTTCCAGCGCGCTCATGAGCGCACCGCCGTCGCCGAGCAGCGCCACCACGGGGCGCTCCGGCGCGGCGAGGCAGGCGGCTATGGCTGCCGGCAGCCCGAAACCCATCGCCTGCAGGTCGGTCGGCAGCAGCAGCCCGTGCGGCGAGCGCACCTCGAAGTAGCGCCGCGCCAGCACCTGGTGCAGGCCGCTGTCGGTCACCACCAGCGCCTCATCCGGCAGCGCGCGGCGCAGCGCCGCGAAGAACTCCGCCGCCGGCCGCTCGCCGTAGCGCGGCTCCGCACCCGCGAAGGCGGCACGTCCCACCGAGGCGCGCCAGGCGGCCAGCTCCTCGTTCGTCCAGGCGCTGCGCGGCGTCGTGGCCGCCTCGGGCATCGCCAGGAACTGCGCGGCATCCGCCACGGCACTGAGGTTCGCGGGGTAGAACGCATCCAGGTTCGCCGCGCCGGCATCCACGTGCAGCAGCCGCTCGCGCGGCAGCTGCAGCGCAAAGCCGGCGGTGCCGTTGTGGGCCAGGCGCGCACCCAGCACCAGGATCGCATCCGCCTGCGCGAGAAACCCATTCATGGCCGCGGTGGTCTCGCGCAGTGTGTCGTAGGGCAGCGCCCAGGGCGAGTCCTCCGGCACTATGCCGCGGCCCGAGGCCGTGGCAAACACCGGCGTGCCGGTACGCTGCACGTAGGCCCGCAGCGCACTCGCCGCACCGGCACAACCCTGGCCGATGAAGAGCACCGGTCGACGTGCCGCCTGCAGCCGCGCCCACACCGCCCGCGCGCCCGAAAGATCAGCCGGCGCCGCCGCCGGGGGGCTCGCAGCGCTTGCCGCGCCGAGCTGCAGCAGCACGGGTCCCGGCTCGCCCGAGCGCGCGGTCTCCCAGGCCGCACCCAGCACCGCCCCGATCTGCTCGATCGCCGTGACCCCGAAGATCGCCTTGGTGACGGGGCGCGCGAGCGCCACCTGATCCAGGCCCTGATGCGTCAGGCGCAGGGGCGTGCCTGTCGCGGGAGCGCTGACGATATGCACGAGCGGCGCGGAATCGAGCCATGCCTCAGCGAGCCCCGGCAGCGCGTAGGCGAAGCCGGGACCGGGGACGGTCAGCAGGAGCCCGGGGCGGGAATCGATGCGGCCGAATGCTCCGGCCATGAAGGCGGCCGCGAGCTCGTGCGTCGGAACCACGAGGCGTGTCGGGCTCGCGCGCAGGGCCTGGAACAGCACCTGGTTGGGGCTACCGGGCAGGCCGAACGCGACCGGTGCGCCGAGGCGTGCGAAGCTCGCGCACAGCGCTTCGGCCGCGGCCCGGCCGCTGAAGACACTCATGCGCGCTTCACCTGTAGCGCCCGCTTCAACCGCCCGGCGGCGGCGCGCGGCAGCCGCGCGGCCTGCTCCAGCGCGCTCACGCCGCGGTGCCGCCAGGACGCCGGCGAAGTCAGCACCAGCGCGGTCTCGAGCGTGCCGCCGAGCTGCGCCTTGAAATGCGTGACGGAATTGAGCGCCGCATCGGTGAGGTCATTGCCGACGTAACCCTGCGCGGCGAGTGCCTCGAAGCCGCGCCAGCGCAGGAAGGCGGTGGCGCCGAGGCGGCTGTAGGCCGGATCCATGCCGGCACAGGCGGTGTGACAGACCGGGTGAGCGCCGAGCAGCACCAGCTGCGAGGCGATGGCGGTGCCATCGGGCAGCCGCGCGTGCTGCAGGCGCGCCAGACCGGCGCCGTGCAGTTGTGCGAAGAACCCGCGGAAGGCCTGCTCGGGCAGATAGGTGTGCACGCCGCGGCGGCCGAGTGTCAGGGCGTGCAGCCGGAAGAAGGCGCTGAAGTCGGCGTCCTCGGTGAAGGTCAACCCGTCGTTGTCGGCGCAGCGTTTGATGAGGCGGCGCAGGTTCGACTCGACGCGCTGCCATTGCTGCCGCATGTCCGTCAGTGGCACCACATAAGAATAGGCCGGCGCGGCGCTCCAGCCGGCGTTCACGAAGGCGCGCACGTCGGACACCGTGGCGCGACTCTTGAGGATGATGCGGTCGTAGCGCTGCGCGCGCAGCGCCTCGAGCAGTGCGTCCGCCACCTCCAGTTGGCGCGCGGTGCGCTGCGAAGGGTAGCCGCCCTGGTACGGCGCGTAGAGCGGCCCGTGGTAGTACAGCAGCAGTCGCGGCGCGGCGCACCGCCCGTGCAGCGTTGGCGGGGGCTCGTACAGGGCCACGCCGCCGACCACCTCCCCGGCGCGCCGCACGGCAAGGATGCGGAACGTCGCCTGCGTGGCGGTCGCGAGCGCGCCGAGATATTCCGCCTGGGCGTACACGCAGCCATCCGGGGAGCGTTCGACGAACGCGCGCCACTCGGGGTATTCGGCGGGCGTGAGGACGCTGACCTCGAGTGCGCTCATGGCACCGGCGGGCCACGCAGCAGACGGCGCACGATGCGCCCCATCAGGGCCAGCCACTCCGACAGCGCCGGCCGCGGATCGGTCCAGTTGAAGAGCGGCTGCTGCGCGCCCAGCCAGGAGCGCGCCCAGCCGAGCAGCGACAGCTCTCCCTGCGACCAGGCATGGTAGGCCGCGGCGATGTCGATCTCGGGTGACACCAGCCGCGCACCGCTGCGATAGGGGCGCGGCTGCAGCGGCGGCAGCCCGAGCGCATCGCGATAGGCCATCAGGCATACGTCCACGCCGCAGCGCGCCGCGAACTCGACGTAGATCCACACGCGCGCGTTGATCTCCAAGATCTTGAACAGCCCGTCGCGCTCGTCACGCTTGAACTCGGCGCTGAAGATGCCGCGGTAGCCGATGGCCTCGAGGATGCGCCGCAGCGAGCGCGCCGCGCCCTCCACCTCGGCGAGCGGCACGCTCACCATGTAGGAGCTGTTGCCGAAGTCCGGCGGGTACATGCGCATGCGGCGCCGGGCGAACAGGGCCTGCACCTGGCCACCGGCGCCGGCAAAGCCATCGAGCAGGTAATGGGCCGATGCCGGACCGGGCACGTACTCCTGGGCGATGATCGCGACGCCATCGGCCTGCAGGCGCTCAAGCTGCGCGCAGCCATCCCTGAGGTCGCGGACGCGGCAGCCCTTGACCCCGTAACGGCGCATGAAGCTGGCCGAGTCGGCCGGCTTGATGAAGAGGTGCTCGAACCTGTCGCCCGCGAACTGCGCCAGGGTGCGCGCATCGGGCGCCACCAGCGTGCGCGGTGCCGGCACCGCGAGCCGCTCGAGCAGGTGCGCAAACTGCGCCTTGTCGGTCAGCTGCAGAGCCACCTCCAGGGCAGGCGTGCTGCTCGGAAAACGCGCGGCGAGCAGCGGTGGCAGCTCGCAGACGGCGCGCAGCAGCGCATCGCTGGTCGGCAGCAGCACGGCACGCTCGAGGCTGCTGTTCTCGAGAAGCGTCGCGAGCGTGCCAGCGGCGGCAAGCGTGCCCCGGGCGCCGGGCACGGGACGCAGCCAGCGCGAGCGCGACTCGTACATCGGCGCGGCGGGCAGCAGGTAGGCCGGCACCCGGGCGCGACGCAAGCGCCGCAGTGCCCCGAGCGCACCGACGCCGGAGCCGAGCACGACCGCAGGCGTGGCAGCCACCGCCGAGCCAGCCACGACCCTGGGAACCCGCAGGAGGAGCGCGTCCGACAAGGGGAGCCTATTCGAGCGGCGGCGGAGCGCCGGGCAGCGGCGCGACCAGCGCGCCATGCTCGGTGCTGCTCATGTGCGGGCCGTTCTTGCCGAACTGTGCGGCATCGATGCTGTGCTTGCCGAGCAGATCGTAGAGCGTCGGGCGGGTGACGCCGAGCAGTTCCGCGGCGCGGGACAGATTGCCGCGTGCCACGGCGAGGGACTGGCGCACCGCCTGTGCCTCGGCCCGCTGGCGTGCGACGCGCAGGTTCAGGTACTCCGGGTCATCTCCCGGATCCTCGAGCCCGAGGTCGGCTGCCGTCACCACCACGCCCTCGGCCATGATGACCGCACCCTTGATGCGGTTCTCCAGCTCGCGCACGTTGCCCGGCCAGCGATAGGCCTGGATGGCGCGGATGGCATCGGGCGCGAGCCCGCGGGTGGGCTTGCCGAAGCGCTCGCCGATCTGCTGCAGCAGGAACTGCGCCAGCAGCAGGCTGTCGCCCTGGCGGTCGCGCAGCGGCGGCACGCGGATGGTGACCTCGCTGATGCGGTAGAACAGGTCATCACGGAAGGCGCCACTGCCGATCAGGGTGTCCAGGTTCTTGTTGGTGGCGCACACGATGCGCAGCTCGAGGGCGAGCGGCACGCGCCCGCCGATGCGCTCCACCGTGCGCTCCTGCACCACGCGCAGCAGTTTCGCCTGCAGCGAGGCGGGCATCTCGCCGATCTCGTCGAGGAACACGGTGCCGCCGTCGGCGGACTCGAGCTTGCCGGCGGTGCGCTTGGCGGCGCCGGTAAAGGCGCCCTTCTCATAGCCGAACAGCTCGCTCTCGAGCAGCGTGTCGGGGATGGCGGCGCAGTTGATGGCGACGAACGGCTTGTGCGAGCGCCCGGACAGGCGGTGCACGGCGCGCGCCAGCAGCTCCTTGCCCGTGCCGCTGTCCCCGAGCAGCAGCACCGTGGCATTGGTCGGCGCCACCTTTTCGATGGCACGGCACAGGCTGCGCATGGCGTCACTGACGCCGATGATGCCCTCGAGCGCCATGGCGCCGGTGCGCTCGCGCAGCCGCCAGTTCTCCTCCTCCAGCTCACGCATGCGCAGCGCCCGCCGCACCACGATCGAGAGCACGCCGGCATCAAGCGGCTTGTGGTAGAAGTCCGCCGCGCCCAGGCCGACCGCGGAGACCGCCAGCTCGCGCGCGTCGTGCTCCGTCATGGCGATGATCTTGGTGTCGGGCGAGATGTTCAGGATCTGCCGCAGCAGCTCCAGGCTCTGCGCGGCCACCGCCGGCACGCGGGCGTTGCCCAGGTCAAAGAGCACCACGTCCGGCTCGGTGCGGCGCACCAGCGCCAGCGTCTGCTCGGAGGCCTCGGCGGCGGTGACCTCGAGGTCGGAGAACACGGTCTCGAGCTCGCGCCGCAGGGCGCGGTCGTTTTCCAGGATGAGAAGCTTGCGTCGCTGCATCGTCGCGGCCATCAGCGTGCCCCCTTGCCGAGGAGCACCACCTCGGCCGTCTGCACCAGAATCGCCAGGTCGAACAGAAGACTGTTGTTCTTGATGTAGTACAGGTCGTATTGCAGCTTCTCGAGCGCATCCTGCTCGGAGGAGCCGTACGGATAGCACAGCTGCGCCCAGCCGGTGATGCCGGGCTTCACATAGTGGCGCTGCACGTAGTAGGGAATCTTCTCCGCCAGCTCCGCCACGAACTCCGGACGCTCCGGCCGCGGGCCAATGAAGCTCATGTGGCCACGCAGCACGTTGAACACCTGCGGCAGCTCGTCGATGCGCAACTTGCGGATGACGGCGCCGACCCGGGTCACGCGCGGATCGCGCTGCTGCGCCCACACCGCCCCGTTGCTCTCGGCGTCCTGGCGCATGCTGCGGAACTTCAGCACGTTGAACTCCCGGCCGCCCAGGCCGACGCGTCGCTGGCTGTAGACCGTCGGGGCGCGGATGCCATCCTCGACCTTGATGGCGAGCACCGTCAGCAGCATCACCGGGCAGGAAACCGCGAGCACCAGCAGGCTCGCCATCAGATCGAGCATGCGCGCGGAGAACAGCCGCACCGGGTCGCGCCTGAAGCCCTGCCCGAAGATCATCCAGCTCGGGTTCAGCACGTCCAGGCGCACCCGACCGGTCTCGCGCTCGAGGAAGGTCAGCAGCTCCGTGACGTCGACCCCGGCCAGGCGGCAGTCGAGCAGCTCGCGGATCGGAAAGCCGCGGCGGCGGTCATCCATCGCCACCACCACCTCGGTCACGCCCAGCCCCTCGCACAGGGCGCGCACGTTTCCCTGCGAGTCCAGCACGCGTTCGGCGGGCACGGCGCGCGACTCGCCGGGGGGCTGCACGAAGCCCACCAGGGTGAAGCCGCGACGGTCGGAGGAGCGGCGCAGCGCGGCCACGGCGCCCGCGGCCCCGCCGGCGCCGTAGACCAGCACGCGGCGCTTGAAGATCTCCTGGTTCACCGCGCGCTCGAAGACCGCGCGCGAGATCACCAGCCCGACGCCGGTGATCAGCACCGCCAGCGCCTCGACTCCGCGCCACAGCTGCAGGCTCGGCAGCAGGTAGAAGATGGCGGCGAGCGCACAGGTGGCAATCACCAGCGCGGCCACCACGCGCACCATCACGCCCGAGATCTGGGCACGCTGGCGCGCGCTGTAGAGCCCGAAGGCCAGCAGGCACAGCACCACGATCAGCGCGAACATGACGGCCCGCGGCCACAGCGGCCCGAGCTCCAGCTGCAGGCTGTTCAAGTGGCTGAGGGGGGTGCGGTAGCGGATGCAGGCGGCGGCGTACACGGCAAAGAAGGCGATCGCGCCCTCGACCAACGCGAGGACGGCAATCGAGATCGGTACGTGTTGTCCGAGGACCCGGATGCGCATGAAAACCTGTCTTTACAACGGGGCACCCCGAGCGGCGCTCCGGACTTTACACGAGAGTGTAAAGACGCGGTCTCAGGGCACTGTGAATAGGATCACAGTTGTCGCGGGGGCTGGAAAATTGTCCCGAAACTACGACGCAGTGGACGTTTGGGTTCACCCGGCAGCGCTGCAGCTGTCGCTGGGGCGCGCGTTTAGCCCAGGTTGAGCTTGCGGGCGCAGAAACCCTCGGCCCAGCCGCTCGCGCAGCCTGATTCGATGCCACGCAGGCGCAGGAGCCCCTCGAAGGTCGCGGCGCTGAACCAGGGCTTGCGGCGCTGGCTCGGGTAGCTGGCCAGCAGCGCACGGGTCTTCGCGGTGACCTCACGCCGGCTCAAGGGCACGTAGGCGTTCGGACAGGCGAGCTGACCGTCGTACTTGGGAATCTCGTATTCGAGCACCAGGTGGGCACGGAAGGCGTTCCAGGTCAGTTCGCCGATCAGCCGGTGGTCCTGGTGCCACTCTTCGCACTGGTGGGTGAAGATCAGATCCGGTTCGGGCAGACGCTTGAGCGCGGCAAAGCTGTCCTTGATGGGCCCGTACTGAGCGGGAAAGTAGGCGTCCCGGAAGCCGTGCGTGATCAAGCGGGTGCGGCTGGCGCGGCGCAGGAAGCGCGCCGCGCTGACCCGCAGCTCGGCAGCACGGCCCGCCTCGGCTGCGAACACCACCCAGGTAACTTCCCATGCGCCGCCGCGCGCGAGCAGCTTTAAAAGCGTACCGCCGCAGCCGATCTCGATGTCATCGCAATGCGCGCCAAGACACAGGATGCGCGTGGCACGGCGCGATGCGGCGGGCAGTGTTAGTTCCAGCATGCAATGCTTGGCCCGTGGCTCTTCGCTGCGACAGTTTGTCAAGTCGCGCGGCGTTTGACCATTGCCACTTGACCGCACGCGGGGCCGCAAGGATCGTTGTCGCGTGAAACGAGCCAGGATCGCCGTCGTGACCGGCGCCACCTCCGGCATCGGGGCCGCGGTAGCGCGGGCCCTGGCGGTTGCCGGTACGCGCGTGTATCTGGTCGGGCGCGACGAGGCCAGGTTGCGCGCCGCGCGGCGGGCGCTCGGTGCCCGTCGCCTCGCGGGCGTGGCGCGCGTCGATCTCGGCTCGCTGGCCGAGCTGCGCACGCTGCTGCGGGGACTGCGCGCGCAGCTGCCGCGCATCGACCTGCTGGTGCACTGCGCCGGTGCATACCAGTGGACCCAACCCGGACGGCTGGATGCGCAGCTGTTCGCCGAGCTGTTCGACGTCAACGTGCGCGCCCCCTATCTGCTCACGCAGGGCCTCATGGCACCGTTGCGCCGCGCGCGCGGGCAGGTGGTGTTCCTGAACTCAAGCGTGGTCAGGCACCCCGGGCAGGGGCTGGCGCTCTACAAGGCCACGCAGCACGCGCTGCAGGGCTTCACCGACAGCCTGCGTCAGGACCTGAATCGCCACGGCGTGCGCGTCAGCACCCTCTATCCGGGCCGCACCGCGACCCCGCGCATGCGGCGCATCTACGCCCGTGAAGGCAGGCGCTACCGGCCGCAGGCGCTGTTGAGCGCCGCGGACGTCGCCGCGCTGGTGCTGCAGCTCTCCCGGTTGCCGCCGCGGCTCGAAGTCACCGACGTGCACCTGCGCTCGGTGACGCGCTATTGAGCCCGCGGCGGCGTACGTCGCGACAGCGTCGCGACCCGGCTCGCCAGGCTGTGCACGAGCCCTACGGGATTCGCAAGCCGCCGCGCGACGTGCCGCGCGATCGCCGCTGCCAGCCGCGTGCGACTCAGCGGCTGACCGATGAGGCGCAGCATGCCGCGATGAAATGCCCAGAAGTCAGCGCCGCGCAGCTCGACCGCAGCAAGCGCCAGCCGCGCGTAGTACTCCTCCATGCGTTGCCGCAGGCGGGCCTGCAGCTCAGCGGGCTCGAGGAACACCGGACCGTACTTGGCGAGAACGTAGACGTGACAGCTCTCGAGCGCAAACAGATGAAAGTTGGCCGCCGTGTGGCTGCCGGCATGCATGCGCACCCGGCTCAGCGGGCGGTTCACGAAGCCGAAATCGCAGTCGCGCAGCAGCGCGTAACAGGCTTCCTCGTCGGCCTGCAGGTTGTCCGGGTTGTAGAAGGGCACGCGTGCGCGGATGAGGTCGCAGCGCAGCAGCTGCGTCGTGGGCGAGCCGAAGAAATAGCGCTCGCCGAGGAGTCCGCGCCGCGCGGCTGCGCGTCCCGTGAGGTAGCTGAAGGGCGAGTCGGCGCGCGGATCGCAGTCAAAGAGCACACGTTCCGGTCCGATGCGGGTGCTCGAGCACACCAGGCCCACCTCGGCCCGTGCCAGCGCGCAGCGCACCAGCAGCTCGACACACTCCGGGTACAGGCAGTCATCGGCCATGAGTGGCTTGCAGTAACGGCTGTCGGCCTCGATGAGGGTCAGGGCGCGGTTGTGGTTGTCGATGAGCGGCAGGAAGCGCGGGTTGCGCACCACGCGGATGCGGGGCTCGGCTGCGGCGTAGCGCGCGGCGATCGTGGCGGTCTCGTCGGTGCTGCAGTTATCGAGAATCGTGTAGCGCCAGTTCGGGTAGGACTGGGCGCAGACGCTCTCGATGCACGCCGCCAGGAACGCGGCACCGTTGTAGACCGGAGTGACGATGCTGACGAGTGGAGCGGTTGATGTGGCCACGGTGCGGCGGTTCACTCTGGCGGGCGCATCTATTGGCAGTTTGTGCGCTTAGCGGGCGCCATGGTACGCAGGCCCGACAGCCGCTGATGGCCAGCGGGCGAGAGGCATGACCCTAGTGCGTGTGCTGTTCATCAATCCGAAAGCCTATCTGCCGCAATTGCTGGGCGGCGTCGAGACCACGACCCGCGACCTGGTCGAGCATCTGGCACGTGCCGGTCACAGCGCCGCGGTCATGTGTCAGCTGGCGCGCCACGACTGGCTGTGGGCGCGTAATCGCTTGGCCTCGCGGCTGCGCGGGCTGGCCTTTCCGGCCGATGAGTACCGCGGCGCCCGCGTCTACCGCGGCTATGATCACGCCTCCGCGCTGGCGGAGGTGCTGGCGGACTTCCGCCCCGAGCGACTGGTGATCATGGGGGGCTCGGAGCGCTCGTTTGAGCTGGCTGAGCGCTGCCTTGAGAGCGGCGTGCGCACGCTGTTCTATTTCCACGAGCTGGTCGCGCTGCGGCGCGACCCTGGACACAGCGTGCCCGACGGCGTGCCGGTGCTTGCCAACTCGCACTACACCGCACAGGCCGTGCGTGAGCTGCTGCATCGGGAGGCGATTGCCATCCCGCCGCTGGTGGACCCGGCACGCTACCGGGTCAGCACCAGCCGCAAGCATGTGACCATGATCAATCCGCGCGGCCTCAAGGGCGGCGAGACGGCGGTCGAGCTGGCGCGCGCCTGTCCCGAGATTCCCTTCCAGTTCATCGAGGCGTGGCGGCCGGACGATACCGTGGCGCCCCTGCGCGCGCTGGCGCAGCGGCTGCCGAATGTGAGCTGGCGGCGACCAACTCACGACATGCTCGGCGTCTACGCGACGACTCGCATCCTGCTGGTGCCGAGCACCTGGGAGGAAACCTGGGGCCGCGTGGTGACAGAAGCGCAGGCCTCCGGGATCCCGGCGCTGGCACGCGCCGTGGCCGCACTGCCCGAGTCGGTGGGCCCGGCGGGCGTGCTGATGGAGCGCGACGCACCGCTGCAAGCTTGGGTAGAGGCGCTGCGCTCGGTTTGGAACGATCAGGATCGCTACGCGGAGCTGGTCGCGCAGGCGTTCGCCTTCGCGCAGCGGCCGCAGGCACAGCCGGCGCAGCGCGTCGCGGACTTTCTCGCCGCGCTCGGCTAGCCTCGCTCCCACAGCTTCCACGGACACTCGCCCTTACCCTCCATGCGCTCGTAAGCCATCTTGTCCTTGAACGTGTCCATGCACTGCCAGAAGCCGTCCCAGGGAAAGCTGAACAGCTTGCGCAGCGCGATCAGCCGCGCGAACGGCTGCTCGACCAGTTCCTCGCCGGGTCGGATGTGATCGAACACCTCACGGCGCAGCACGAAGAAGCCGCCGTTGATGCGCACGGGAGCTGCCTGTGCCATGCCGAGTGATTGCACGGCTCCGTCCGCGGCGGCGCGCACCACGTGGAAGCTCTGGGGGCTGTGCACCGCCACGAAGCTCGCGAGCGCCGCCTTGGCGCGGAAATCCTCCAGCATCCGGTCGAGCGGCAGGTTCGAGAGCCCATCGGCATAGTTGGCAAAGAATTCCTCCGCACCCTCCAGGTGGGGTCGCGCGCGCACCAGGCGCTCGGCGATATTGCTGTGCAGCCCGGTGTCAACGAAGGTGACGTTCCAGTCCTGCACGTCCGTACCGTGCAGCTCGATGCGGCGCCCGCCGTCGCGCCAGGTGAAGTCGTTGGACATCTCTTCTTTGTAATTCAGGAAATACTCGCGGATCATGTCGCCGCGGTAACCGAGGCACAGGATGAAGTCACGATGGCCGAAGTGCGCGTAGTAGCGCATCAGGTGCCACAGCAGCGGCCGGTAACCGATGCCCACCAGCGGCTTGGGAATCGTGTCGGAGTGCTCACGCAGCCGCGTGCCCAGCCCTCCGCAGAACAGCACTACCTTCATCGCTTGCGACGCCTCTTGGGGGTGGCCGCTGCGCGCCCGGTTTTCGCCAGGCGCAGCAGCTGCGCCTGCTGCAGCTGCGCCGCCGCGGTCCGCAGCGCGCCAAATCCCAAGCCGGAGCGGCGCGCAATGTCGAGCAGCGAGCGTGAGCCGTCGGACTGGTTCAAGACCCACAGCAGCGCGTGCTCGCGCTCGGCGGGCTCGCCGCCGCCGAGCATACCGTACAGTCCGCGCTTGCCGAGGCGCGGCTCGCCCTTGGGGGCCCGGTTCACGTAGCGCTCATTGGTCTCTACGATGGTCACGATCTCCTGGCAGGCGGCGAGACTCTCGGCCAGCGCCGGCGCCGTGATGAACTCGAGGTTGTCGGCTGAGCTATGGTACTCGGCATAGCCGCCATTGACGGAACGCGTCAGGCGACCGACCGGCAGGTCGAAGCCCGGCGCACACAATTGGCGCTCATCGTAGCCGTAGGGCGTGAACGGCACGACCCGCCCGCGGCCGGCCAGGGCGTAGTCGCCGATCGCATCGATCTCTCGATCTTCATGGCGCGAGCGCTTGTAGGTGAGCGGGCCCGGATCGCCCAGCAGCGCCAGCACCAGCCCGTGGCGAATGTGCTTGAGGCGCCCCTCGTTCGCCTGCAGCCAGGCGAGCGAGCCGATGGTGCCCGGCGCGAACACGAAGCGGTAGGTAAAGCGGCGCGGTTCGCGCGCCACCCACTCGGCCAGCGCGGTGGCGATCGCCATGCCGCTGGCGTTGTCGTTGGCGAGTGAGGGATGGCAGACGTGGGTGAAGAACAGCACCTCCTCGCGGCGCGCACCGCGCACGGCGAGTTCCCCATACGTGAGTGAGCCGCGCGCGAGGCGGCTGTGGACCTCGATGCGATAGCGTCCCCGCGGCAATGCCGCGCGCGCACGCGCAGCCATGCAGAAGCCCCAGCTGCGCTGATAGTAGCTGGTGCGGTACGGGATCCAGTCCGGTCGCTCCGGCAGCACGTGCACGCGCGGCAGCAGCTCGGCGCGCGTCAGGGTCGTGCGCACCGGCTCTGAATAGCTCACCAGGTGCAGGTTGTGCTGCCGGAAATCGACGACGCGCTGGCCGTGACCGTCGGCGACGAAGGCGTCTTCGACATTCCACTCCTCGGGTACCTCCCAGTCGAACAGCCGCGTGCCGGTCGGCACTTCGCGGATCAGGAGCGGAATGCGCGCCCTGATGAGGCGCAGCGTCTCGCGCACACCCTCGCCGGTAATGCTGCGGCAGATGGGGTACAGCCGGGCAGCAAAGGCATGCAGCTCGCGCCCGCTCGTCGGCACGCAGACCGCCTCATGCATCGGCGACCCCTGACGCGGTTGCACTGCGCCGGGCGAGCTCGGCGGTGAATGCCCGCACGTCGAAGTCCGGATACGAGGCATCGCGCGGCGCGATCACGACGGCGGCGCCGATCGGCCAGCGGATAGCGAAGGCCGGGTCGTTCCAGCGCACGCCACCGGCCAGCGCCGGCGCGTGGAATTCACTCATCTGGTAGAGCACTTCGGCATCATCGGTCAGGGTCTGGAAGCCATGCGCCATGCCGGGGGGAATGAAGACCGCCTCGCGATTCTGCGCATCCAGCTGCACGCCACAGTGCTTGAGGAAGCTCGGCTGCTCCGGGCGCAGGTCGAGCAGCACATCGAAGATGGCGCCGCGCAAGCAGCGCACCAGCTTGCCCTCCTGCGCGGGCGGCCACTGAAAGTGCAGCCCGCGCACCGTGGCCACGCGGCGGTTCCAGGAGATGCTCGACTGCACGAAGGTCGGCGGCAAACCGTGCGCGGCGAACTCGCGCGCGCAAAAGGAGCGGGCGAAGAAGCCGCGCTCGTCCTCGTGGCGCTCCACGCTGACGCGCATCGCACCGGCAAGCTCAAGCGGCAGGAAGCGCATGCTGCCTCAGCACCAGTACAGACCGGCATCGACCTGACCGGTCGACTGCAGGTATTTGAGCTGCTGCAGACGTGTGAAAGCGCGGAACTGGTAGGTCTCACGCGTCAGCTGGATCCGCTCGAAGAGCGCGCGCAGCTGGCGCGCGCCGGTGCGCGCGTCGAAGCGGCAGCGGAAGCCCGGTAGCTCGCGGTGGATGCTCGCGAAGCTCACCCGGTAGCTGCGGTTGTCGCCGCCGGAGGGTCCCGCGCTCACCTGACAGCCGGGGAATTCCTCGGCCACCATCTGGGCCAGCTCGCCGATGCGGTAGTTCTCCGAGTCCTGGCCGACATTGAAGATGCGGCCGTGCACGGCCTCCTCCGGGGCCAGCAGGCTGCGGTAGATCGCCTCGCAGATGTCTGTGACGTGCACCAGTGGGCGCCACGGGCTGCCGTCGCTGGTCATGGCGATGCGCCCGCTGGTCCAGGCGAGCGCGCACAGGTCGTTCAGCACGATATCGAAGCGCATGCGCGGGGAGGCCCCAAAGGCGGTCGCATTACGCAGGCACACGGGCACGAAGTCTGCGCCGGCCATGCGCAGCAGCTCCCGTTCCACCAGCACCTTGCACTCGGCATACACGGTCTGCGGCTTCACCGCTGCGCCCTCATCGAGGAACTCCCCGCTGCCGGCCCCATAGACGCTGCACGAGGAGGTGTACACGAAGCGCCGTATGCCGCGCTCGCGCGCGGCGCACGCGAGCCTCACCGAGCCGTGATGATTGATCTCGCGCGTGACCTCGGGATTGTTCTGCCCCAGCGGGTCGTTGGAAAGCTCGGCCAGATGCACCACGGCCGAGCAGCCGTCCAGGTCCGCGGGCGTCACCCGGCGCAGGTCCTTGTTGAGCGTCAGCGGGGTGACGCTGAACGCCTGGTCGTCGCTGTAGAGCCAGCCGTCGCGGTAGTAGCCGGTGTCCAGCCCGGTGACCTCGATGCCACGCCCCATGAGGTACGGTGCCAGCACGGTCCCGATATAGCCGTTCACGCCTGTGACGAAGACGCGCATGTTGCTGGAGTGCCGCGCGGCGAGGTGGCGCACCTCTAGCCGGCAGCCGCCGGTGTCACCCCGTCCGCTGCGGCGCCGATGCCATCGAGGTGCCAGCGCTGCGGGAAGTAGACCAGCCCGTAGCGGTTGTCGATGCGGCGGGTCGAGTTGTAGACCGGCGCTTCCTCGACATCCAGATGCACCGCGTTCTCGAGGCTGTCGAACAGGCGCTGCTGCATCACCGAATCGAGCCACAGCGAGAAATAGTAACGGCCGGGCAGCAAGGTGAGCGCATCGATCTCCAGGTCGACGTGCCCCGCGCCCCTGGGCACGAGCGGAATATCCAGGCCGTGCAGCCAGGTGCTGGTGTCGGTGACCACCGTTCCCATATCGGTGAGCAGCTTGAAGCCGAAGTTGGGTCGCTCGATCGGCTCGCGCGCGTGGTAGTGCAGGCGGATCACGATGCCCTTGCCGGCGCGCGTCACGGTCTGCGGCTCGCCGCTGCGCGACAGGAACTCCACGCGCGTGTAGCGGATATCGCCATCGCCGCGCCGGCTGTCGATGTCGACCAGTGTGCCGCCGCCGTTGTCTGCCGAGGCGAACGAGCTCATGTAGCCCTCGATGACGTCGTGCGTGGCACCGTCCATGCGGATCTGGCCGTCGGCGATCCAGATGCCGCGCGAGCACAGGTTCTCCACCGCGGCCATGTTGTGGGAGACGAACAGCACGGTACGTCCGCCACCGCGCATGTCCTGCATCGCCGTCAGGCACTTCTTCTGAAACGCGGCATCGCCGACTGCGAGCACCTCGTCCACGATCAGCACGTCGGGCTCCAAGTGCGCGGCCACCGCGAACCCCAGCCGCAGGCGCATGCCGCTCGAGTAGCGCTTGATGGGCGTGTCAATGAAGCGCTCGACCCCCGAGAAGGACACGATGGCAGCGAGCTTGGCATCCACCTCGCGCTTCTTCATGCCCAGAATCGAGCCGTTGAGGAAGATGTTCTCGCGCCCGGTCAGCTCTTCGTGGAATCCGGTGCCGACCTCGAGGAGCGAGGCGACGCGGCCGCGTGCACGCACCCGGCCGGCAGTCGGATAGGTGATCTTGGAGAGAATCTTCAGCAGCGTGCTCTTGCCGGCGCCATTGCGGCCGATGATGCCGACCACCTCGCCCTCGTCGACCCTGAAGGTGACATCGCGCAGGGCCCACAGGATCTCCTTGGGAGCACGGCGCCTGAACGGCGCGCGCAGGAAGTTCACCAGTTGATGGCGCAGCTGGTTCTCCTGCCGCAGCGCGCCGAGCTCGTAGCGCTTGGACAGATTCTCGACGGTGATGCTTTCGGTCATGGGCGGTGTGCGAATTCCTAGACGATGTCGGCGAAGACGCGCTCGGTACTGCGAAAGTGCAGGCTGCCGAGGAACAGCAGCGCCAACGTAATGAGCCAGGAATAGCCGACCAGGGCCCAGTCCAGCGGGGCACCGAGCAGGCTCGCGCGGAATCCCTCGACGATGCCTGCCATGGGATTCAGGGCAAACCACGGCTGCGCATGCGGCGGGAAGAATGACAGCGGGTAGATGATCGGCGTCAGGAACAGTCCGATCTGCACGACAAACGGGATCGTGTATTTCACGTCGCGGTAGCGCACGTTGAGGGACGCGAGCAGCATGCCCAGCCCCATGACCAGCAGGACCATCTGCAGCACGAACACCGGCGTCAGCAGCATCGTCCAGCTCGGGGCGACGTGATAGTAGATGAGGAGTGCCACCAGAAACACCGAGCCGACCAACAGATCCAGCAGCCCGCCACAGGCGGCGGCCGCCGGCAACAGCACCCGCGGAAAGTAGATCTTGGTGATCAGCGAGGCGTTGCTCACCAGGCTGTTGCCGACCTGCCCGAGCGTGACGGAAAAATAGGTCCACAGCAGCAGGCCGATATAGGAGAACAGCCGATACGGCACCCCTTCGCTGGGGATGCGCGCCACCTGGCCGAAGAAGAAGGTAAAGACGAGCATGGTGCCGAGCGGCTGGATGACCGCCCAGGCGATCCCGAGCGCGGCCTGCTTGTAGCGCACCTTGACGTCGCGCCAAGCCAGGAAATACAGGATTTCCCGTGTCCGCCAGACCTCAGAGAGCCACTCACCCACGCTGTATTCCGCCCAATTTCCCTGTCGGTGCGCTGAAGTTAGCCTGCGTGCGTCCTGCCGCAGGGCATGCCGGTACCCCGCACGCATGCCGGGGCCTGACGCTTAATATTATCGCCAACTTGCCTATCATATCCGGGAAGCAGTCCGGGCAAGCTTGACCGGGCACGCATCGTCGGGTAGCCGGTTACCTACAACAGCGGGCGTCCGGCAAGGCGGCGCACGGCTGGCGACGGGACCGGATGAGATCCCCGCAAGCACTCCCCAGGGATGATCCGGAGTCAGTTTGAGTCGACGGAACATATGCTGACCTGCCGTTTCTGCAGCCAGCCGCTGCGACACTCGGTCGTCGACCTCGGCATGTCGCCGCTGTGTCAGACGCACATCGACGCCGCGGACCTCGAGCGGATGGAGCCGTACTATCCGCTGCATGCCTATGTCTGCCAGAGCTGCTTTCTGGTGCAGCTCGCGCAGTACGTTGCGCCGCGGGAACTGTTCCGGGAGTACGCCTACTTCTCCTCCTTCTCCGACAGCTGGGTCGAGCATGCGCGCGAGTACTGCGAGCTGGCGTGCGCACGCTTCGGGATCGGCCCTGACAGTCTGATCATGGAGGTCGCCAGCAACGATGGCTACCTGTTGCAGCACTTCGTGGCCAGGGGCCTGCGGGTACTCGGTATCGAGCCGGCGGAGAACGTCGCCGCCGCCGCTCGCGCGAGGGGCGTGCCCACGATCAGCCGCTTCCTCGGCCTGCAGACAGCGCGCGACCTGGCAGCGGAGTTCGGTCAGCCCGACCTGCTGATCGGCAATAACGTACTGGCGCACGTGCCCGACCTGAACGACTTCGTCGCCGGCCTCGAGGTGCTGCTGCGTCCCGGTGGGCTGCTGACGCTGGAGTTCCCGCACGTACTCGAGTTGCTGCGTCAGAATCAGTTCGACACCATCTATCACGAGCACTTCAGCTACTTCTCCTTCGGCACCGCGCTCAAGGTGCTGGCGCGCCATGGCCTGGAGGTCTGCGACGTCCAGACCCTGCCCACCCACGGTGGCTCACTGCGCGTCTACGCGCGCCACGCCGGCGAGTGCGCGGCCGGCCTGAACGCCCGCGGGGGCGAGCTACTCGAGCTCGAACGCCGCGAGGGCCTGGCTGAGCTGGACACGTATGCGCGCTTTGAGGAGCGGGTGCGCGAGACCAAGCGCGCTCTGCTCGCGTTCCTCATCGCTGCGAAGCGGGCCGGCAAGAAGGTCGTGGGCTACGGGGCACCGGGCAAGGGCAATACGCTGCTCAACTACTGTGGCATCGGCCGGGATTTCCTCGACTTCACCGTCGATCGCAATCCCCACAAGCAGGGCAAGTACACCCCGGGGATGCGCATCCCGATACGACATCCCGACGCCCTGCTCGAGGCGCGACCGGATTACATTCTCATCCTGCCGTGGAACCTGAAGGAGGAGATCCTCGCCAGCGTGGGACGCACGCCGGGGTTGAAGGCGCGCTTTGTCGTGCCCATCCCGCGGGTCGAGGTCCTGGAACCGCGCGCATGAGCCACGCCCTGGTCGTGTCGCGCTATTTCCCGTTCAACCCACGCCGCATACACGCGGTGTATCAGCGGCTCGGCGCACAGGTCGAAGCGCTGGCACGCGCGGCGGGTCGCGTGGAGTGCCTGTTTCTCGTGCCGCCGGAGCAGCAGCGCAGTGCCGCGGAGCTCGCCGAGCAGCAGAGGCAGCTGTCCGCGCTGTGGTCGGCCGCGTTGACCGTGCAACTGGCACCGGTCGCGCAGGAAGCCACGCCTGCGGGTCGCTGGCAGCGGTTCGGGGCGGGCATACTCAGCTTCAGCGCTCACCCTATCGCTCGACCGCTCTGCAGCGAGGGTGCACTCGCGGCCGTGCGTGCTGCGCTGGCACGGCAACCGCGCCTCATCCTGGCGCACCGCCTGGCCAGTATGCACCTGCTGTGCAGAGCCCGCGCACGGCTTGCACCGGCACGGGTGTTCTTCGACATGGATGACATCGAGCACGTCGCCTGGTCGCGCCGTCTGTGGCGCGACCCCGCATGGCCCGGGGAGCGGCTGCTGCTGCTGCAGATGCCGTCCTTGATGCTCGCCGAGCGGCGCGCCGTGCGGTTGGCCACCGCAACCTTCGTATGCTCCGATGGGGACCGGCGCACGCTGCGCGCGCTCAGCGGCCGCGACAGCGTGATCACCGTGCCCAACAGCGTGGTGTTTCCGCTGCAACCGGGGTCCGAATCCGAGCCGCTGGTGCTGTTCGTTGGCAGCATGGGCAGCCGCCCCAATGCCCAGGCGGTGGACGAGCTGGTGCAGAGAATCTGGCCGCTCGTGCACGCGCGCCTGCCCGCGGCGCGCCTGGCAATCATCGGCAGCGGCGCGGAGCTTACGCGGTCGTATCCGCCCGCCGACCCGAGCGTGAGCTTCACAGGGTTCGTCGAGGATCTGGCGAGCTGGTACCGACGCGCCCGCGTCGTCTGCTGCCCGATCCGCCATGGCTCGGGCACGCGCGTCAAGATCATCGAAGCTGCCGCACATGCGCGTGCCATCGTGGCGACGCCGCTGGCCGCCGAAGGCCTGGCATTG
>Ga0335079_10002001_pt1 | contig 23447 bp, 20 predicted proteins | sample Lox_Sample_33_FD_206719 | JGI IMG/M metagenome (GOLD analysis project Ga0335079, IMG submission 206719) | Soil microbial communities from Loxahatchee National Wildlife Refuge, Florida, United States - Lox_Sample_3.3 | ecosystem: Environmental > Terrestrial > Soil > Wetlands | place: USA... | reverse complement strand
TGCAGCAGGCTGAGGGCCAGTCCGGGCAGGCCACCGTAGAGGTCGGTCCCCAGTCGCTCCCAGTTGACCGACAGGCACATGCTGGCCGCGCGAACGGCTGCGTCAGTATGACCAAGCCGGTCAAGCATGTACCCCACGCCCGCCAGCCCGTCGTACAGGCCCAGCGGGGTGCCCCGCGGTGGGCTGGCAGCCTTCGCGATGAGCCATTCTTCGATCTCCGGCACCCGCTCGCCGGTGGCCTCGCAGCGTGCGTAGAGCCCACCTGCCGTCCCATGCGCGATGCCAAGACCACCCCCCTGGGACGGTGAACTGCTCCACATCGCCAGGAAAGGCCCGGTCGGCGCGGGACGGCGTCGCACTGGCCAGGACGGCGTCGCACTGGCCAGGACGGCGTCGGCCGGGGCGCGCTTGAGGAGGCCCCATTCCTGCTCACCGGCGCTGAACAGGCAGTAATCCGCACGAGCAGTCGGTGACGGTGGAAGCCAGGGATAGGCGGGAGATTTTGCGGGCTGCCGGCACGTTCCGGACTGACACCACGGGGTACCGGCAGCTGCTGGCTTATGCCCGGCAGTGGCCGCAGCGCATGTGGGCGTGGAGGGGGCGGACGGGATCGGGCGGCCGCTGGCGCAGCGGCTGCTGGCCGATGGGGAGCGGGTGCTGGATGTGCCCGCCAAGCTCGCCGCGAGGGCCCGCGTCTTCGATACTGGCCAGGGCCGCAGGACCGGCGCCACCGGTGCGCACGCGATCGTCATGGCCGCCTTGCGCGATAAGGGGCTGCGCGAGCTGGGTGCTGATCCGCGGCTGGCCGTGCTGCGGTTGCTGTGACCGCCGGGATGAGCTCTCCCGGGCCAGGGCACAAGCGCTGAACCGGATGCACCGGCTGCTGCTGGAGCTGATTCCTGGTGGCGCGCCGGTGAAGAAGTGCGTCTTCATGGTCACTGTGGGTCAACGTCCTGTAGTTCAGCAGGATCAGGCGGTCGCTGGGTGATCTCATCGATCACACGGGAGCTTGGACCGAGCCAGGTACCTGTCAGCTCGCACCGGAGCGCTCCCTTGTCCCGCTGGATGCGTCTCACGGACGAACAAGATGCGCCATTATCGCTCGTATGGCTACTGCCGAACATCGCGATAGTCCCGCTCGCGTGACGTCTCTCGCCGCCAACCCGCCGATTGCGGCGCGAGAGAACGATCACGCCAAACTGGCCACTGCGCTCGACCACTCCTGGCGATGGTTTGAGCTACGGATAAGCCACGGCATGCAGATGCTGAACTTTGCAGTAGTGGCCTTCGCTCTCCTGTCAGCAGCCTACGTCTCCGCACTCGGCGACAGGCTCTACGGCATCGCTGGCACCGTCGCACTCCTGGCTGCCGTAGTCGCCACTACCGCCAACCTGACCGCTCGCAGGCAACGCCAGATCGGCTGGATCGCCGCCGAGCCGATCCGTGAGATCCAGCGGCGCCTAGCCGCAGACCTCGACATCGACTCGCTGCGCATCCTGGACCGTTCCCCCCTGCTCGCAGTCACTGGAGGTCAGCCATGTGGCTGGCAGCAGCACTCTATGCCGTCATTCTCGCCATCTGCCTGACAGCCACCGCCACGGCCTGGTTCTGGCTCAGGCGATAGCCGCGGCAGTACCCACTTTGCCGACCCCCTGCCGCTGGGGGTGCTGTGGATCCCTCCGCTGGGGTCACCACAGTTCCCAGGCGCATACTTGTCCGCAGGACGGCCGTGAGCGATTCAAGAGCGGCCTGGAGCCGGTCCTTGCCGTCACGCAGGTAGCAGGCAATGACGGCCGGGTATGTCGCGGCCAGCCCCTCCAGAAAGCCCAGGCCACGCCATTCCGCGGTGAGGCCGCAGCCGGTGGTGAAACCTTCCAGCCAGGCAAGGTTTCATTCGTTGGATCAAGTGGCAGCGTCAAGTACCACTCGGTCACCTGGAGCCCGCGGCCCTTGGCATAGTCCAGGACCCAGCGGAAGGATCTTTCTACCTGCGCATTCTGGCCCGCCGTCAGGTTGGAGCTGAACGACTTCAGCTGGTAAACAGCCGCCCCCGCGCCGCTCCTATCCGGGGCCAGGACATCGATTCCGCCGTCACCGCGAGAGGCCAGACGCGCACAGCTGACGGGTTCTCCCGGCACAGCAGCATCGAGACGACCTGCTCGATGTCACCCGGCTCGGTCCGCGTCCACTCGACTTGCGTCACACTGTGTCTCCAGTCTCGGGCGGGCCGTGAGTTCCTGAGGGCTAACCCGCAGCGGGCGAGGTTTCGCCGTGTGGTCACGCCGTAAGGATCACTCACCCCATTGAAGTGGTAGGCGGGGAGGGCCCGGCCGGGCCTCCGGGCCGTGGCGGTGGTGGTGTTCCGGTGCCAGGCCCGCGCGGGATGGGCGGGAACTCAATGGTGTCCTCAGGCACAGCAGCCCTCCGCTGGGTCAGGTCGTTATCGGCGCTTTCGTCCCGCTTCGCGCTGAACGGGTAGTCCCGGGCGGGCAGCAGCCGGATCCCCGGGCTGAGCGGGATGATGCCAGGCAGCTCGAAGTGTGCCTGCCTGGTGACGACATTGGTGCCTTGGATCGCCAGGGTGGCGGTGACGTCGCAGCGCCCGGAGTGCAGGGCAGCCAGCCGCCCGCCGCTGATCCCTGCCACCAGGGCGCTGACGTCGAACACGACGGACAGGCCGAGCTGGAGGATGGCCACCCGGTGCCCGTCCACCAGGACTGTGACAGAGGGCTGCTGGTTCGTGGTGATCTGGTGCTCGGCCAGGTCCACCAGTTCGGTGCTGCCGGGTGCGGTCAGGGTGTGCCGTGCGGCGGCGGTGAGGTCATGATGTGCGCGCCATCCGGCCACGAGCAGGCCGATCAGGTCGACATCCAGGAGCCCGGCGGCCTGAGTCGTGGCCTCGCGGACGGCAGCTTCGCGGGTCGCCGTCGGGAGGTTCTCCAGGGCGCGGCCAAGGTTCCCGCCGGCGTCTGTGGACAGAATCTGATGGGCCAGTGCCCCGGGGGCGTCTTGGCCCGGGCCGAAGAGCAGATCCAGCGTGGTGCTGGGGTGGTCTTGCACGGCCGTAGTCATGGCCTTGCCTCCTTGATCGTGGTGGTGCCAGCTCCGGGGCTCGGTTCGATGCGTACCGTGTGCGTTGCATCTGTTCCGGTGGCATGGACGCTTACCATGCGTGGCGGGCCGGTATGCGGCACGGCCCGCACACTCAGCGCGGGCGCCGTCGGCGGATGTGAGTGCAGCCACGGACGCCGGCGCACGACCAGCGCCACGGCCGCGGCCGTGGCCGCGAGGATTACTGCCGCCAGCACGATGATCCGTGTAGCGGCCAGTCCGGGCGTGACCGGGCTGACCTGGAACGAGCGGCTCACGTCAGGGGCCGCCGCGTAGCGGGCGTTCCCGCCCTGCGAGGCCGTGATCGTGCACGGGCCGGGCGCCACGGTCGTCACGGTCCGGCCTACCACCGTGCACACCGGCGGCGTGCCCGAGCTGAACGACACCGGCAGCCCCGACGACGCGGACGCCGACAGGGTGACCCGCGCGCCGGCCTTCCCGCCCGGCGGCTGCACGAACGTGATCGTCTGCGCGGCCGACCCGGCCCGCGCCGGGCTGACCTGGAACGAGCGGCTCACGTCAGGGGCCGCCCGCGGGGGGTCCCCGTGCTGGTAGGCCGTGATCGTGCACGTGCCCACCGCGATGGTCGTCACGGCCGGAACGGCCGGATCCGGCACCGTGCACACTGACGGCGTGTCCGAGCTGAACAACACCGCCAGCCCGTCTTGCGGGGACACCGACGCCGACAGGGTGACCGACGTGCCGACCGTCACGTCAGGCGGCTGCGCGAAAGTGATCGCCGGCGGGGCCACCGCCTGGACCTGGAACGAGCGGCTCACGTCAGGAGCCGCCGCGTAGTCGGCGTTCCCGCCCTGCGAGGCCGTAATCGTGCACGTGCCGGCCGAGAGGGTCGTCACGGTCGGGCCCGCCACCGTGCACACCGGCGGCGTGTCCGAGCTGAACGACACCGGCAGCTCCGACGACGCGGCCGCGAACAGGGTGACTGACGCGCCGACCGTCACGTTAGGCGGCTGCGCGAACCTGATCGTCTGCGGGATCGGCGTCGTCGTGCCGGGAACGCTGACGGAGGCTGTGAGCCAGGCGTTCTGCACCTTTGCGGATGGGCTGGTCTCCTGGTAGCCCCCTCCTGCCAACCTTGCCGGACCGCCCAGCACAGCGGCGAGGAGAAGGACCCCCAGGAACTGCCACAGCCGGGACCGGCCCCCCCTGGCAAGGCCCAGGGCGACCTTTCCGCCTAACCCTCTCAGATGGGGCATCTTGCCTGGCGGCGGCTGGTTCAGATCCATGACTACACCCCCTGCCTCCTAAGAGAAGTCCCGCAGGTGTGCCACTCCGTCATCAAGCCAGAGTCTCGGGGCCGCCGGAAGATACCTGCTCTACTCCCCTGGCATGTCGCCCCTTGCGGGCTCGACTGCTTCTACGACGTCTTTCGTCGGGGTGGTTCACACTGGCGGCCGGGCAATTTGAAGTCACTGCTCGCGGCGGGGTCAGCGGAGCAAAGCCGACGGCGCCTCCCAGAAGGCTCGCCTCTGAGCAGGGCATTCCGACATACTGAGATAAGTCGGCTACGGACAGGCAGCAGCCCGTTGCGTAGCCGGCGTGGCCAGAGGTCCGCTCCGGTTCAAAAATCGTGGCGGGCTTGAACCGTTCGGCGGGTGCGCGTCGTAAAGCTGGTTGGAGGACCTTGTGTCCTTAACCGATGCTGACCAGATCGCTGCGCAAGAGGCAGAGCTGGTTGCCCAGATAGCCGCTGGGGACATGGAAGCCCCGGTGACCGAGCTTTACCACAGGTATGCTCGCCGCCTGTATCGCTTCGGCGTCCAGGCGCTCGGGGATCCCGGACTAGCCGAAGAGATGGTGCAGGAGTGCTTTGTGAAGCTGTGGCGAACGGCTGGGCGATTCGACGCCAGCCGAGGCAGCGTCGGCGCTTACGTGTTCGTGATCGCCCGCAGCGTGGCAGCTGACATTCGCAAGCGTCCGTCGTCCCGGCCGCTCCTGTCCGTCGACGAGGTTCATGTACCTCCGAAGATTGACAGCGTTGATCAGATTCTTGACGCTCTCATCGTTCGCGAGGCCCTCGAAACCCTGAGTTCAGCCCACCTCCAGGTCCTTCGCCTGGCCCAGGACGAGGGCCTCACCCAGTCCCAGATCGCCGGGCGCCTGGGGCTGCCGCTGGGCACGGTGAAGACACGCATGTTCCACGGGATGCGGGCGCTGCGCGCCGCTCTGGTCGAGCGAGGTTTCCATGGCGCCTGACGCCACCCCTGAGCGGGGCCACCCCGAAGCCGCTGGCTGGGCGCTAGGCGCTTTGGACCCCGAGGAAACCAAGCGCTTCGAGCAGCACCTCCTGTCGTGCAGCGAGTGCCAGACAGCGGTCGCTGAGTTCGAGCCGGTGGCCCGGGCGTTGCAGCACCCGGCGCCCGAGGCCGAGCCGCCGCCCGATCTCCAGGCCCGCACGCTGGCCACCGTCCAGCGAGCGGCAGCGATGGCGGCCAAGCGTCCGGACGGTGGTCTGGCCAGGCTGGCGATATGGCGGCGCTGGAACATTCGGATGCTCTCGCTGGCCACTGCTGCCGGCGCCGCCATCATCGCGTTCGTTCTTCTCCAGGCGGTGCAATCGGCGCCCGCTGAGGCGTACACCATCCCGCTGCATGCACCCTCAGGGGGAGCCGCTTCGGGTCAGGCGATCGTCCGCCAAACCGCGAACGGCTGGTCCATCCAGCTGACGGCCCATCGCCTCGCCAATCTCGGCCCACGTCAGTTCTACGAATGCTGGTACGCCGGGCCAGGTAACAGCCCCGGTCATCCCGACCTGATCACAGCTGGCACGTTCACCGTGGGCCGCAACGGGAGCGCCACCGTGCAGATGTGGACCGCAGCGAACCCGGGCACATTCCGCACCATGCAGATCACTGCCGAACACACAGCCGACGCCGGCCAGCACGGCGAGGTCATCCTCACCGGCACTGTCCGCGGATGAGCGCGATGATCAGCGGGACGATGACATCGGCCACAGCCACGGCCTCCCCGAGCGCGGGATGCAGGTGGCCTGCCGCATTTACCCCATATGCACAGGGTCAGAAACTAAGGGCCAGGCACGAGCCGCCCGGACCGGACACGGGTCATCGCCCTCCAACGTGCGGGCCACGCACGGGCCGGGTCACCGAGTGACATTGTCCCTTCCTTCGTGGCATTTCCTAACTAATTGAAGCAGATCCAACCAACGCCTGGAAGGCGAACGCATATCGCAGTAGGCCGTTCACCCGGACTTGGCAGTCCGACGCTCAGAATATCCCCGGTGGGCTCTACCATCGGCGCAAGGCGGCCCAAGCGTTCGTCGAACGTCTCAGCAGTAACTGGTTCTTCACCAGTCACTTCCGCGAAGTGATTCACCAGCGCGAGGGCTTGCCAAGCGGTCGTATCATCGACCTCGAGAGGGCCCTCGGCTAGCTTTGAGCCATTGTAGATTTGGCGTAGTGACTACGATGAGAAATGCTGCTGCTAGCTGGTATTTTTGAGGCTCTCGTCCATGTCCCCTACTGATCACGGTGAATTCTTGGACATTGATGGCCGTGGCGATGGCGGAATTCCCCGGAGTACGCGCACCATAAGTCTGGCATGCGCGGTAGGGATTGCCAAGAGCTGTTTGACGAGACGGCCTCATGTTGCCAGCCGCATAGCTGTTTGGTCGGCCCGCTTTTTCCTTTATTACCCGGTAATTCACAGGACATGGGGTTATGCGGCTTTTAGCCCGCTTGCTCCCAGCGATCCTTCGGCATGAACCTTGCGCTGGGCTGATATCGCGTTCACAATCAGTACGTTCGCTCGTGGCGCTGATACATGCTATGCCCAGCGCACTCGGCCTGCCCGGCTGAGAAAATGGGCCCGAAGAGCTGACCTCGCAGTCCCGTCTTCCGCCGCTGGCATGTATCAGGGATGCTTTTGCTGACTCTGCATCACTGAACGCCCGATGCAATGCGCCCAGCGTTTGGCCCGAGGAGGGGTGCAGCATGACGTCATTGGGATCAAGACCGCAGGCGGCCAGGATTGACGGGACGCGGCCTGCCCAGGACAGAGTGGTGCCCGCTGCCGAGGCGGACGCGACAGGCGGCGACTGGGCGATCTGCTGCTCTGGGGGCGGCATCCGGTCCGCCGCTTACTGCCTGGGGGCACTGCAGAGTCTCGACCGTGGCGGTCTGCTCGCTACCGCCAAGTGGATCATGGGGGTGTCCGGCGGAAGTTACATCGCCTCCTCCCGTGCGCTCGTTGCGCGCGACCTGCCGCCCGGAACGGTGCCTCACGCGTACGCCCCCGGTACCGCCGAAGAGCGGAACTTCCGCGACAACACCCGTTACATCGCGCCCAATGGCGCGACGGTGCTGGTCGGGGTCCTGTCGCTGCTGCTCGGCGCGATCGTCACGTTTATCATCGTGGCCGCCCCCCTCTACGCGTTCACGCACGCCTGGGGCTGGCTGCTGCGCTGGCAGGGTGCGCTGGTCCCGTCGGGGGGACGCACGATGACGGCCGCGGTGACCGGGACCGCGTGGTGGCTGCCCTCGGTGATCGCCGCCGGGATCACGCTGGTGTTCTTCGCGTTCTGGTGGCTGACGCTCGAGCCACCGCTCGGCCGCCCCGGTCCCGCCCGCGTGCGGTGGTGGGCCTGGCTGAGGCCGGATGACCCGGACCGCAGCGCCAACCGGGCGAAGGTGATGAGCTGGGCTGCTCTCCTGACGGCCGGGCTGGCCCTGGCGATGCTCGCGGCCCCGCCGCTGATCTCGTGGCTGACGCGGAGCACCGGATCGTTCGGCACAGTCGCCCGCGCCGTCGGCTTCGGCACGAGGCCGGCCTGGTCGTTCGCCGCGGTGACCGGCCTGATCGCCGCGGTGGCGGCGATCGCCAGGTACTGCCAGGCGGGGCTGGCCAAGTGGAACGCGCTGAGCGGCCAGGCGAAGTCGGCGGCGGCCGGGCAGCCGGGCTTCCTCGCCACGCTGGCCGGCTCGCTGCGCCAGAAGCTGCTGCCCTGGCTGGCCAGCGCGGTGATCGTCCTTGGCGGCGCGCTGCTCGCGCTGCTGTGGATCAGCGACGGCGCCCGGTCCGGGTTCACCGCGGTCCAGCTCCTGCAGGTCATCGCCGCGCTGGCCGTGATGGTGCTCAGCCGCGCCGACGTGAACGTCAACCGCATGTCGCTGCACGATGTTTACCGCTGGCGGCTGGCCAACGCCTTCGCCGTCACCCGGCGGGCGGCGCAGGAGCGGAACCCGGTGGATGCGCGCCGCCTGTTCGCCGAGGCTTCCGCGACCCGGCTGTCCGAGCTCCGGGACGACGACGGCACCGCCGACGAACCCGGCCTGGTGATCTGCGGCACCGCCAACATCAACGCGCACCGCGAGGTGCCACCGGGCAGCGGCGGTTTCTGCATCAGCTTCGACCCCGACCACGTCACCTTGCGCCGGGTAACCTGCGCCGAAGGGGAGGCCGACGTCCAGGCCCTGACGGCTGATTACGAGGCTCTCGTTGGGCAGCGCCGGAGCACCCTGTTTGATATTTCGGCGATCAGTGGGGCGGCCGTCTCGCCGCTGATGGGTTCCGCGACACAGCAGGCTTACCGGATTCTGCTCACCGCGACGAATGTCCGCCTCGGCGTGTGGCTGCCGCACCCGGTCCTGGTCCGGGAAGCGCGCAAACGGGTCGATCAGCAGCAGGCAGGCATCGCCGGGCGGCCCGACCGGTGGTGGACGCGGCGGCCACTCCTGTTGCTGCTGTGGTATCTGCTGCCGCACCCGCTCTGGGGCCGTAAGGCGGACCGGAACGACGACCGCGAGGCCAGGCTCTGGGCTCACGTCCTCGGCCTCAGGCTCGGCGGCAAGCTCACCGGGGAACTGTGGTACCGGCTGATGCAGCCCACGGCCGGCCTGCTGTGGTCCGAGGCCGTCGGCCACCTGAGCTACCGCGCCACGTGGATGTACGTGACCGACGGTGGCCACTACGACAACCTTGGCCTGGTCGAGGCGCTGCGCCGCGGCGCGCAGCACATCGTGGTGCTGGACGCTTCTGGTGACAAGGCCGACACGTGGTTCACGCTTGGCGGATCCATGGCCCTGGCCAGGAGCGATGCTGGGGTGGACATCGTCCTCGATCCCACCACGATGGTTAAGGGCGGCAGCCGGCTGGCTGCGGGCCAGGTGGTCCGCCCGTGGGCGTACGGCACCTTTACCAGGAGCGGGCAGGCGCCCGGACTGCCCGGACAGGGTGACATCTGGGTGTGCAAGCTGGGCTGGTGGAGCGGAGCGCCCTGGGACGTCCTCGCTTACGCCAAGGATCACTCGACCTACCCCTGCGACAGCACGCTGGAGCAGCTGTATGACTCCGCCGAGTTCGAGGCTTACCTAGAACTCGGCACGGCGACGGTGCTGGCCGCCGCGCAGAAGTGCTCGCCGCCCCTGAGGCGCCCTGTACCCGCTGGCCAGGGCAGTCGGCCGGCGCCGCGCCGCCCCGGCAACGGTTCGGTGACGTGATGGCCGTGGACGCGACAGGGCCGCAGTGCCGCGCAGACAAAGCCGCCCGCGTCGGGCGGGTCGCCCGGTACGCCCTGGCGGGCATCCGGATCGTCAACGGTTCCGTGGCTCTGGTCGCGCCGTCCGTCATCATCCGCAGGTTCGGCGAGTCGCCGGCCGACGACAACGCAGCGATCTACGGCCTGCGGATGTTCGGGATCCGAACCGTCATCATTGGCGTTGACCTCTTCGCCCTGGCCGGCGCCCCGCTGCACCGCGCACTCGGGCAGGCCATCATCATCCACGCCAGCGACACGGCCACCGCGGCGTCGTTGGGACTCAGCGGCCGCGTGCGGCGGCCCTGGGCGATCGCGCTCACGCTGATCTCTGCGGCCAACACCGGCCTTGCGGTCACGGCGTATCTCGCGGAGCGAAGCGAAAGGCAACAATCATGACCAAGCCTGCCGATTCCACGACCGGCTACCGGAACACTCTCTGGTGGCGCCTGTATGACTGGGCCGCGCAAACGGCCGACCAGAAATTCGGCTGGGACAAGCTGCCGAAACCGGCCGGCTTGCTGGTGCTCATCGGCTTGCGGAACATCTTGCGGCAGCGCAACCTCTACGACACCGGCGGCCTGCCGAAGGCGGTCGCGCCCAAGCTCCCCGCGCCGACGACCGAGACTCTCACCACGCGGACGCCCGACGGGGCCTACAACGACCTTCGCAACCCGGCGACCGGCATGGCGGGCACCCGTTTCGGGCGTAACGTGCCCCTCCGGTACGGGTATCAGGAAGCGCCGGACAATATCCTCGACCCGAACCCGCGTGAAGTCAGCCGGGAGCTGCTAACCCGGCATGAGTTCATCCCGGCGACCAGCCTGAACCTGCTGGCGGCCGCCTGGATCCAGTTCATGGTCAAAGACTGGCTCAGTCACGGCGCCGGCGACCCACAGCACGTTTTCGAGCTGCCCCTCGCCGCAGATGACCCGTGGCCGCAACGGCCGTTGACGGTGCTCAAGACGCTGCCCGATCCCACCCGCGAGGCCGGCCGGGACGGGCCGCAGACGTTCCTCAACACCGAGACACCGTGGTGGGACTCATCGCAGCTGTACGGCGGCGGCACCACTTCCAGGGACCAGCTACCGCGGCGCAGCGGAGCGGACGGCAAGCTGCTCATCGGCCCAGACAACCAGCTCGTCCTGCCCGAAGACCCGGCCCTGAGCCCGGCCTTCGTCCCAGGCTGGTGGCTGGGGCTGAACCTGATGAGCACCCTGTTCATCCGGGAGCATAACGCGATCGCCGACGCGCTCAAGTCGGCCTACCCGCAGTGGACCGATGAGGAGCTTTACCAACGGGCGCGGCTGGTCACCGCGGGGCTCGTCGCGAAGATCCACACCGTTGAGTGGACGCCGGCCATCATCGCCCACCCGACCACCGTGACGGCCATGAACGCGAACTGGTGGGGCGTCGCCGGGGAGCGGATTCACCAGCTCTTTGGCCGGATCAGCAGCAGCGAGATACTCAGCGGGATCCCCGGCTCGCCGCAGGACGATTTCGGCGTCCCGTACTCGCTTACCGAGGAATTCTCGATTGTTTACCGGATGCATCCCCTCATCCCTGATGACTACACCTTCCGCCGCGCCGCAGACGATCAGGTAATTTCTGAGCATACGTTCCCGGAGATCGCCGGCCCCTATGCACAGGACGTGGCGGGGCGCATCGACATGGGCGATATCATCTACAGCTTCGGCACTGCCCATCCCGGCGCGCTTGTCCTGAACAACTTCCCGCGCTTCCTGCAGCAGTTCCAGCGGCCGGACAATGACCGGCTGATGGACCTGGCGGCCACCGACATTCTGCGCACCCGGGAGCTTGGCGTACCACGCTACAACCAGTTCCGCCAGCTCCTTCACCTGCGGCCCGCCGGCAGTTTCGAAGAACTCACTGATGACCCGGACCAGCGCGCCGCGCTCCGCCGGCTTTACCGTGACATCGACTCTGTCGATACGGTAGTCGGAATGCTGGCTGAGAAAAAGCCTGCCGGTTTCGGTTTCAGCGACACCGCCTTCCGCATCTTCATCCTCATGGCGTCCCGCAGGCTGAACAGTGACCGCTTCTTCACCACCGACTTTACCCCGGAGGTCTACACACCGACCGGCATGGCGTGGCTGGAAGGGACGTCCATGATTGACATCATGCTGCGCCATTACCCGCAACTCCGCCCGGCGCTGCGCGGGGTTCAGAACGGGTTCCAGCCATGGAGCCGGGTGAGCGTGAGGTGATCACAATCCATCCGGGCAGGGGGACGCGGCCATGCCACAGCAACTCGGCGTGACAATCCGCGCGATGGTCGCGGCGGAGCAGGTAGACGATCTCCGCAAGTGGCTTGCCGCGAGCGCACCGCAGGGAATGGCGGATGGCCCGTTCCACTTCCGTCGCATGCGCGGGCTGCACTTCGCCAAGCTCTTCCTGATCGAGCAGGCCGACGACCTGGCGGGCCAGCCCATCCCCGCCAGCCTGGTCCTGATGACGGAGGTGGACGCGCCACTGCACCGGCACCTGGATGAACTCATCGACGTGGCGGCAGACGGGATCGACCAGGCGTTCGGGCACTGCACGGGCTATCCGGGCCCGGCTGCGCGCCGCCAGGACCGGATCGGCTGGCTTCGCCTGCACCTAATTCAGGCCAGCGCCGTCTACGTCAACACGGTCGGACGCGGGCTGAGCCAGATCCTCCACGAAGCGTACTTGCGCGATGCGCTGGAGGACTATCTCGACCAGGGCGACTGGGCCGGCCGGCCGCCTGACACCGTGCGCCGCGCCCTGCAGGCCTACGTGGCGGAACGGGCGGATCTGGCGTGGGCGATGAGGTCGCCGGCGCCGCCATCCCTGGCCTTCCGGGTGCGCGAGGCGGTGAACGAGGTCGCAGTGCCGCTGGCCCTGGTGCCTTTGCTCCCGGCGCTCGCGTTCGCCCTGCCGGCCTGGGCGGTGCTGTTGCGCCTGGCTGAGCGACGTGACACGCCGGTCACTGAGCGCCCGGCGCTGCAGCACCTCGAGACGGTCGCGAACTACGAGGATTACACGGCACAGAATCCTTTCGCTGTCGTGGGCTTCATCAAACCCGGCACGCTGCGGCTTGTGACGATCCGCGGGGTGATGTTTGCCCTGAACTACGCCGTCCGGCACGTATACAACGGCCCGAGCCTGGCCGGGATAACGACGATCCATTTCGCCCGGTGGGTGCCCCTTGACGGCTGGCGGAGGATGACCTTCGCGAGTAATTACGACGGCGCAGTCGAGGCCTATAACGACGATTTCATTGATGAAGTGTGGTGGGGCCTGAACGCTGCTTTCGGCAACGCTGTCGGCTATCCGCCGACCCGCTGGCTTTTCTGGGGCGGCGCAAAGTACGAGCAGCAGTTCAAAAATTCCCTCCGCATTCATCAGGTGCCCGTGCCGTTGTGGTACAGCGCTTACCCATGGCTCAGCGCGGTCAATATCGCGAACAACGCCCAGATCCGGGCCGGCCTGCGCGGCGGGATGAGCCCCGCCGCAGCCGAGCGCTGGCTCTCGCTCTTGTGAGGCACCTCATGGCCGTGCAGCTTGACCTAGCCGACATCCAGGGCCTGTTCGCCCGCGGGTACAAGAGGCACAAGTACGCGCGGTTCACCCTGTTCGCGGCCGGCGAGCCGGCCGCGGGCAAAGCGCTGCTGGCGTGGCTGCTGCCCCAGGTCACGAACGCGGCGCCGTTCTCCGGGGACACCGCCCTGCACGTCGCATTGACACCGTCCGGCCTGCGCCAGCTCGGCCTGCCGGACAGCGTCCTGGCCGGATTCCCCGCCGAGTTCCTCGAGGGCATGACCGAGGCCAACCGGAGCCGGTTCCTCGGGGACGTCGGGGAATCTGACCCGCGCTCCTGGGCGTGGGGCGGGCCGCAAGGACCGCCGGTCGACGGACTCATCCTGGTCTACGCCACCACGCCGGACATCCTTGCCCAGCAGCAGGCAGTCCTGCAGCGGCGGCTCACCGAGCTGGGCATAAGGGACGTTACCGAGCTGCACACCCGTGAACTGGCCAGCCAGGAGCCGTTCGGCTTCCACGACGGGATCGCCCAGCCGGTCATCGCCGGGCTCCCGAAGGCGGCCAGCGCCCAGCGGCCGGTGCCTGCAGGCGAGTTCGTTCTCGGCTACCCGAACGCCCGCGGCCAGCTGACCGACCGGCCGCTGCTGCCGGCCTCCGGCGACCCCGCGCGCCTGCTGCTTCCCGACCCCGCCGGGAGCGGAGCAGCTGACCTGGGGCGAAACGGCACCTATCTGGTCCTCCGCCAGCTTGAGCAAGACGTCGACGGGTTCTGGCGATTCGTTGACCAGGCCACCAGGCAGCCCGACGGGAGCGAGGATCCCGCTGGGCGGGTCGCCCTGGCCGCGAAGATGGTGGGCCGATGGCCAAGCGGCGCGCCCCTGATCGACGCACCGGACAAGGACCAACCGGCGCTCGGCGACGACAACGACTTTGGCTATCAGGCTGACCCGCTCGGGCTCGCCTGCCCCATCGGCGCGCACATCCGCAGGGCGAACCCGCGCGATTCGCTGGCCCCAAACCCCACCACCTCGCTTGACACCAGCGACCTGCACCGCATCCTGCGGCGTGCGCGCAGCTACCAGCAGGCCGGGAATGGCCATCCTGAAACCGGGCTGTATTTCATCTGCCTGGCGGCCAACCTCTCCAGGCAGTTCGAATTCGTCCAGCACACCTGGCTGAACAATCCCACATTCAGCGGACTGTACGACGACACTGACCCGCTCACCGGCACCCGCCAGCCTGCAGGCGCGACGTTTACCGTTCCGCAGCGCCCGGTGCGCCATCGTTACCGCGGCGTACCCCAATTCGTGCGGGCGCGGGGAGGCGCCTACTTCTTCCTTCCCGGTATCTCGGCCCTGCGTTACCTGGCGCAGCTGCGGCAACCTGCTCTCTCCCCATCCGGAGAAACGTGACCTAGCTGACCTGGGGGAAACATGCACACGATAAACACGGCCGACCCGGCCACGCTGATCGCTGCCACAAGACCGGAGCTGGCCAGGCTGTTCAGCTCAGGGAGGGCCGGCGAGATCCCTGATGGCCGTGGCCGCGGGACGGTTCTCCTCGGCACGGGCGGCCTGGCAGCTCAGGTTGCCGCTGGCCTGTCCTACGCCCTCGCCTGGCGGGGGAAGGTGGTCAACTCACGCGCGGCACGCCTGCTGAACATCCTGACGCCGCTTCAGATCGAGGCGATAGAAGCCGTCATCTACAAACAGGACAGCTGGTATGACGGCGCCCCGTGCATCGTCCTCGACTACTCGAAGACGTCGTTTGCTGCCCGCCTGATCCGGGACGAGATCCGTGAGATCGCCCCAGGGGTCTACCTCGGAATCGTCTTCTGGGGGCGCCGCCACGTCCTCGACTTCACCTTGGACTTCACGTGATGAGCAGGCCGGGACGCCGCGCGTGGGCGCAGCGCGCCGACCGGACATTCCCGCGCCCGGCGCCAGACGGGCAGCCCTCAGGGCAGGAACCCTCCCTGGTGGACCCCGAGGGTCTGCTCACCTTCCTGGTCTTCCGGCCGTTCAGTGACCTGTTCCTCTGGCTCTGGCGGCTGGAAAGGCGAACAGAGTTCCTGTACCGACCGCGATTCGACAAATGGCTCAGGCCCACGCTGTTCGCATGGGCGCAGGCGCGGCAGAACTCCCGGCGGCAAGATGATCATCTGAAGCTGGCGCAGGAGCAGCTGCTTCCCGGCGAGGAACAGTTCATCCGCGCGACCATCGACGAAATCGCCAAGTTCACCAGGGAGAACTGGCTCCCGGGCGGAGCACAGCGGTTCGGCAACACCAAGACGTTCGGTGTGCTGCGCGGCGAGTTCTCGGTTCTGCCGGACTTGCCGGCCAACCTTCGCCGCGGCTTGTTCGCGGAGCCGGGTAGCTATCCCGCATGGGTCCGCTTCTCGGGCCCCGGCCCGTACGCTCCACCGGATATCGAGGATCTGGGTCAATGTTCGGTCGGCATCAAGGTCATGGGCGTCCCCGGGTCCAAGCTGATGGAGGACGAGCGGCTCACCCAGGATCTGATCCTGGTCAGCCCCGCGAGCTTCGTCACCCCGGACATCCGCGAGAATGCGAAGCTGCAGCGCTGGGTGCGCGCGAAGGCGCCACTGGCCTACGCCATCAACCCGTTTGACCCGCACCTGCTCCACATGTTCATGCAGTTGCTGTACTCGCCCATGCACGCGAACCCGCTCGAAGTGCAGTACTACAGCAACGTTCCTTTCCTGCTGGGCGAGGACCAGGCCGTCCAGTACTCGCTGAAGCCACGGTCGCCGGCCAGGACGAGGATCCCCGCGCGGCCGGCGGAGAACTATCTGCGGGACGCCATGATCAAGACGCTTGCCGTGGGGCCGTGGGAGTTCGATTTCATGGTGCAGGTGCAGACCGATTCGTTCCTGATGCCGATCGAGGATGCCACGGTCAAGTGGCCAGAGCAGCTCTCCCCGTACATCCCGGTAGCGCGGCTGCGGCTGCCAGCGCAGAAGTTCACCTCTGACGAGCAGCTCGCATTCGCAGATGTCCTTCGTTACAACCCGTGGCACAGCCTGCCTGATCATAAGCCGCTGGGAAACTCCAACCGTGCCCGGAGGCAAATGTACTGGGAACTCGCGAGCCTGCGGCAGGCGATGAATCAGGTGCAGCATATTGAGCCGACAGGAGAGGAGAAATTTCCTGCGTAATGGTGTGAGCACACACGGAAACCGGATCCCCGATGGCGGCCGGTCTAACGGTTTCGGTCGGCCGGTCTCCTCTTCGCTTGGATGTGGGTTCATGCAGGGATCGGCGCATGACGGTAGTACCGGTTGCGGCAGCAGACCTGGCACCAGGCCATCACCATGGCCATCCTCAGCTGGCCCGCCCCGCCGGAACCTGGCGGCCCGCTCCCCCAGGTCCAGTAGTTAGCGGGCGGGCCTGCTGCAGCGTCCACGCGCCGTCCGGGTGCGCGGTCACGCCCAGGATATAGACATGGCGGGTGCCCACCTCCAGCACGAAGAACACGTAGACGCGGCGCAAGGTGACCGCGCAGTCAACATGGAAGAAATCGCAGGCCAGCATGGTCGCAGCCTGCGTATGCAGGAACCGCCGCCACGTGGACCGGGAGCGGTCCGGCGCGGGCTGGATCCGCAGCCGCTTCAGGATCCGCCGCAGCGTCGAAGCGCCGACCCGGTACCCGAGACCGAGCAACTCGCCCTGGATCCGCTTGTAACCCCAGCCTGGGTTCTCCCGCGCCATCTGCTCGATCAGCACAGCGACCCGGGCACCGACCGGCGGCCTGCCGCCGGTGGGGGATAGGTCCCGGGCCAGCGGACCTGTGGGGCTCGATTACTGGATCTGGCCTGGGTGGGCAGCCGGGTTGGGATCATCGCTGAGTGCTCTTGTCGGTTGTCTACCTGCTCGTTCACCGTCTGCTCGGCTGCGTGATGGTGCTGGCCCGGGGTGAGGTGTCCAAGGACGCCGAACTCCTGGTGCTCCGGCACCAGAACGCGGTGCTGCGCCGCCAGATCAGCCAGGTCCGCTACCAGCCAGGTCCGCTACCAGCCGGGCGACCGGCTATGGCTTTCGGCCCTGTCCCGGCTGATCCCCCGGCACCGGTGGGGCGAGGTGTTCGCGGTAACCCCGGCGACACTGCTCGCCTGGCACCTGGCCGCGCGCAAATGGGACTACACGAGCCGACGGCATCCCGGACGACCGTCCACGGCAGCCGCGATCCACAAGCTCGTGATCCGCACGGCCACGGACAACCCGACGTGAGGTCACCGGCGGGTGCAGGGCGAGCTCGCCAAGCTTGGCCACCCGATCGCAGCCTCCACGGTGTGGCAGATCCTGCATGACGCAGGGATCGACCCCGCGCCTCGTCGCTCGGGTCCGACGTGGAAGCAGTTCCTGACCGCGCAGGCCCACGGCATTCTGGCGATCGACTTCGTACAGGTGGGCACCGTGCTGCTTCGGCGCCGCTACGCTGTGCGTGCCGAGAATCCTGTCCATGGCTCTGACCAGCAGAGTTGCCCGCCCGGCGCTCCGGCCGTGATGATCACCGATCATGTGCCTGCGGTCCGTGTTCCTGCTGCTTACGCGGCTTGGCGCGTGGCTGCGGCTGTCCCGGCGTGAGGCGGCGTGGCAGACCGCAGAGATCTTGATCCTGCGCCACCAGCCCGCCGTCCGGCACCGGCGGCAACCGCGCCGCACGACCGTAAACTGGGCGGACCGGGCACTGTCCGCGGCCCTGCTCAGCGTTGATACCCAGAGCGCGGCGCCAGGGGCCTGCGGCTGCTGGTCACCCCCGGTACCATCCTGGCTGGCACCGCGGCATCGTGCGGCGCCGCTGGGCCGCCAGATCCAGGCGCGGCACGGGCCGGCCGGCCGGTGACCCGACGGGACATCGAGGCCCTGGTGCTCCCCCTGGCCAGGGAGAACCCGCATGGGGCTACCGCTCGATCCACGGGGAACTGGCCGGTCGGGGAGTAAAGATCTCGGCGCCGGCCATGTGGGGGGATCCGCAAAACCAACGGCATCGGCCCCGCACCGCGACGGACCGCCCCGGCCTGGCCGCAGTTCCCGCGTTCCCCGGCCGAGGCGATCCTGGCCTGCGACTTCTTCACCGCTGCCCTACTGATGGCACCCAGGCCTGCGTCCTGGCCGTGACCGGGCACGCAACCCGGCGCATCCGCATCCTTGGACTGACACCGCATCCCACCCGGGAGTGGACCGCCCAGCAGGCCCGCAATCTGATCATGGACCCCGGCGACCAGGCACACCGGGCCAAGTTCATGATCCGCGACCGCGGCCCGAACTTCACCGCCCCGTCCGACGCGGTCCCCGCCGGCGCCGGGACCCGGACCGTGCTGGGCAACATCGCGGCGCCCCGCATGAACGCGACCGCCCAACGCTGGACCGGCGGATGCCAGCGCGAGTTGCCCGACCGCACCCTCGCCAGGAACCAGGACCACCTACGGCGGATCTTGCGCGAGCACCAGACCCACCACAACCAGCACCACCCCACCGCTCCCTGCACGCAGCCGCGCCGCCGAAAACCGCCACCCGAACCAATCGACCCTTGAGCACTACCGCGTCCGAAGGCAGGCCCGCACCGGTAGCCTGATCGTAACTGGTCAGGCCCATTTCGGCGCGGTGTCACTGTGCGGGGCTGAGCCGGTATGCCGGCCAGAGTCTGCTCAGGCGGGCTGGCCGGGAGCGTACTCAAGGAGCCAGTAGGAAGAGGTGGTGGCGCGAGTACTCACCGGCTGCAGGCCGGCTGCGCCGGCGAGGGCGTTGAACTCCTCGAGGGTCCGTTCCCGGCTGCCGAATAGCAGCAGCATCCGCAGATCCATGGCGGTCAGTTCCTGCTGGTCGCCGTTCCTGGTGATCACCCGCTCGACGACAACGACTCGTCCGTGTCCGCGGGCGGCCTGAGCGGATCGCCGGAGGATGGCGACGGCTTGGTCATCGGGCCAGTCGTGGATGATGTTCCGGAGGAGGTATATGTCGGCCCCGGCGGGAAGGGGGCCGAAGAAGTCGGCCACGACGGGCTGGCAGCGGCCGGCGACGCCCGCGTCCGTGAGCACCCGGGCCGTTCCCGGTGAGCCAGCCATCAGGTCGACCAGGATGCCCTGCAGGTGAGGGTGCGCGCTCAAGATGCGTGCCAGCAGGGTCCCTGTTCCGCCGCCCACATCCGCTACCAGGCTCATCTGGGCCCAGGGGTAGCCGGCCACCACGTCGTCGGCGAGCTCAGCGGAGTGCGCCTGCATGAGCGAGGCGAATGAGGTGGCCAGGCGGGAATCGGCGGCCAGGTCCTCCCAGAAGCCGCGGCCGGACAGGGCTGGGTAGGCAGCCTTGCCGCTGCGTACGGTCTCGAGCAGCCCGGCAAAGGCCCGGTCCATCGCCCCGCCGGCTCCGTCCAGATCGAGCCAGCGCCTCAGCTGGCCTGGATGGTCCTCACGCAGCCACCGGGCCGCGTCGTTGACGGCAAACACCCCCGGAGCCGGCTCTTCGAACACGCCCCTGGCGGCAAGGAAGCGCAGCAGGCAGCCGAGGGCGCCCGGGTCAGCACCGGCACGAGCGGCCAGGTCTGCCAGCTCGCTGCCGCCGTCTGCGGCCAGGTCGGCCAGCCGTAGCGTGGCGGCCACCCGGACAGCCCAGGGTTCGGCGAGGCTGGTGAGCCTGGTGAGAACCTCCCGGCCCGGTGAACCGGCGGAGGTCTGTCCTGCCACGCTCGCAGTTTACGGGCGGCCGGGCCAGTCCGGCCCGGACTGCCCGTACATACCGGGCTGCTGGCCTGGACGTCATGCAGCTGCCCGCCCGGCAGCGGGCAGATCTCGCTGACCGCCCGCAGATTACGAGGGCAGGCAATCTCGGGCCGTAGTAACGTCCGGGTGTGCCTGATGATCACGCCGGTTCCGGCGATGAGGTACTTGCCGCGCTGGCGGCCTTGCTGCGCGGGGAGTTAGCTGAGTCACAGGCCGCGCTGGCGCGGGCACTCGCCGGGCTGGCGCAGGCCCGGGAGCGGATCGCTGAGCTTGAGGACCGGCTGAGGCAGACATCGCGCAATTCGTCCAGGCCGCCATCTAGTGAGGGCCTTGCCAAGCCGCCGCCCCGGTCACCGTCGCTGCGGAAGAAGAGCGGGCGCAAGCCGGGCGGGCAGGATGGGCACCGGGGCCAGACGCTGGCGCAGGTGGCCAGGCCGGACCGGGAGGTAGGGCACGAGCCGGCGTGCTGCCCGCGGTGCGGGGCGGGCCTGGCGGGGCGGCCGGTCATCGCCGTGGAGCGCCGCCAGGTCTTTGACTTGCCGCCGGTGAAAGTCAGCGTCACCGAGCACCAGCTGATCAAGCGCGAGTGCGGCTGCGGGCACCGCACCCGGGGCGCCGCCCCGCAGGGGGCGGACGCGCCGGTGCAGTACGGCCCCCGGATCGCAGCGGTCATCGTCTACCTCTATGCCGGGCAGTTCCTGTCCAGGAATCGCACCGCGCAGGCGCTGGCGGAGCTGTTCGGTGTCCCGTTGTCGCCGGGGACGGTGGCGGGGGTCACAGCCCGGGCTGCCGGGAAGCTGGAAGGCTTCCTGGACCGGATCCGGGAGAACATCACCGCCAGCGCTGTCGCCGGGTTCGATGAGACCGGGTTCCGGGTGGCGGGCCGGCTGCACTGGGTGCATTGCGCCCGGACCGCCAGATACACCCTGCTCATGGTGCATCCGCGGCGCGGCGCCCTGGCGATGGAGGCGATAGGGATCCTGCCGTCGTTCGGCGGGGCCGCCGTCCATGACGCCTGGGCACCGCATGACACCTACACCGACCCCGCCCACCAGCTTTGCTGCGCGCACGCGCTGCGGGAACTGCAGGCCGTCACCGGCAGTGCACCGGGAGGCGGATGGTGCTGGGCAGCCCAGGCCGCCACGGCGCTCACCACAATGCAGGCGCTGGTCAGCGAGGCGATCAGCCAAGGCCGCGACCGCGTGGACCCGGCCGCGCTGGCCGCGCAGATCCACTGCTACCACTCTGCCGTGCTGCTCGGCGCACGCCAGACCGCGGCCCGCAACAGCACGCTGATGAGAAAACACCACGCCCTGGCCCGCCGCCTGCTGGCACGCCAGGACGACTACCTGCGGTTCACCGCAGACTGGCAGATACCAGCGGACAACAACGGATCCGAGCGCGACATCCGCATGGCCAAGCTGAAACAGAAAATATCCGGATGCCTGCGCACACTCACCGGCGCCCGGCAGTTCTGCACGATCCGGAGCTACCTGTCGACCGCCGCCAAGCACGGCCTGCATTTCTTCGACGCCCTCATCATGCTCACCGAAGGCCAGCCCTGGGTGCCCGCTCGAGTGTAATCACAACGGATCACCGGCACCTGACCAGTTACGCCTGATCAACGAATAACGCCTGGTCGCATGACGCGGGCAAGATTATCGGCACGCACAGGATCGGCTTCACCGGGATCCTCGGGGCCGCTTGTCGCGGGTCCGCCGGTGCCGAGCGCGCGGCGGGTGGCTGGGCTATCGGGCGATTGTGTCGCGGGCGTGGTGCACCTGAGCGGCGTGCGCCCGGGCGGCTTGGATGTCTGTGAGGTGGTCCATTGCCCACTGGCAGATCGCGACGAGGGGGCTGGTAAGCGTTTGCCCGAGGGGGGTGAGCCGATACTCGACGTGCGGCGGGATCACGTTGATCACGGTTCGCTCGGCGAGCCCGTCGGCCTCCATGTTGCGCAGGGTCTGGGTGAGCATCTTTTGCGAGATGCCGCCGATCGCTCGCTTGAGTTCACCGTGGCGGCGGGGGCCGTCCAGCAGTGCGTAGACGATCAGGCAGGTCCACTTGTCGGCGAGGCGGTCGAGGGCCTGGCGGGAGGGGCAGTTCTGGTCCAGCACGTCGGGTTTGATCTTGGTGACGTTGCGCATGCCTGGTTTCTATCAGATCCTGTAGGCACCCGATAGTACCTACTTGTCTTCTGGCGCCCACGTGGCTACGGTGCGGTCATGGCATCGGATTCCATCGATTCGAAGCTCAAGCCGTGAAACTGCTGCTCATCGGTGCCACCGGAACCATCGGCCAGGCGGTCGCAGCGGCGCTGTCGCAGCGGCGCTGTCGCAGCGGCATGGGGTTACAGCGGCCAGCCGCAGCAGCGGGATGGCGCGTCGACATCACCTCGCCGACGGGCGACTGCGGCTACAAGTACGAGTTTCCGACGGTAAGGGAGGATCTGTCTGATGCGCGCTGTCACGTTGACCTCGTTCGGGGGGCTCGACGCGCTCGAGCTCGCGCAGGTGCCTGACCCGGTGCCGGGCGAAGACGAGCAGCTGGTGGCCGTGCGCGCGGCGTCGCTGAATTCCTGGGACCGGTACACGCCCGAGGGCACGTTCGTGGCGATGGGCGGCTCGAGCGAATTCCCGCAGGTCCAGGGCTGGGATTTCGCCGGCGAGACCAGCAACGGCCGTCGCGTTCTGGGGTTCGTGCCGCAGCCGTGGATGGGCGTCGGCGCGTTCGCCGAGCAAGTCGCCCTGCCCTCCGCGCTCCTTGCGCCGCTACCCGAAGCCCTCGGCTTCCCCGAGGCCAGCACGCTGCCGGCCTGCGGCCTGACGGCGCGGCTGCTGGTGCAGGCCGCAGGCGTCAGCCAGAGCGACGTTGTGCTTGTCACCGGCGCGGCCGGAATCGTCGGCGGATTTGCCGTGCAGCTCGCCAGGGGACGCGGCGCCCGGGTGGTAGCGGCCACGCGCGAACGCGACGCCAGCGAGGCGCGCCGTCTGGGCGCCGAGATGGTCGTGGACACCGGGACCAGACTTCAGGCCGCGGTTCGCGGGCAGTGGCCGGACGGGGCCGATGCGTGCCTGGATACGGCAGGACTCGGGCCTGCAGCCTTGGATTGCGTCCGCGACGGCGGCGCGTTTGTCACATCTGTCACCACGGTTCCCGGGGCGGTGCCCGACGCTGCGCGGGGAATCTCCCCCCAGACCGTGGCGGTGCAGCCCGACGCCGATGCCACCGCCGAACTGGCGGATCGTGCCGCCAGGGGCGAGCTGACCCTGCGCGTCGCCGAGACGCTGCCGCTGGAGCGCTTCCGCGACGCGTACACGCACCTAGAGCGCGGAGGACTGCACGGGAAAATCGTGCTCACGCCCTGAACGCCGCGGCGTGCACGCCGTTGACGATACGCATCGGCACGTGTCACCAGCCGCAAACGAGCGTGTGGGGTGTCAGAAGTCTGCCTGGGCTGTGAGCTGCAGCGATGCATCGGGGTCAGTGGTGGGCCATGATGATCAGCCGTGTCCCTGCGTCTGCTGTATCTGATCTTCATCCGGGTCTGCGGCT